>ERZ1669248.362-NODE-362-length-23023-cov-6.142024_pt1 | contig 23023 bp, 24 predicted proteins | sample MGYA00579296_ERZ1669248 | MGnify/ENA primary metagenome ERZ1669248 (study PRJEB41166, sample SAMN08046057) | hot springs metagenome | biome: hot spring; feature: neutral hot spring; material: thermophilic sediment; isolation source: thermophilic sediment from...
CGAGATCATGCCTAGTCTCGTGGGCTCGGAGATGTGTATAAGAGACAGGTAAGATCCTATGAAACCATACACGAGTACATCGTTGAATCAATAGTTAGAACCAGGTTAACCGATATCGCTGGCTTTAAGATAATTAATAAGACTTAAATAGGGTGGTTAATTGAGCTGGGTAATAGATCCCTCCGAGTGGAAACCGTTGTATAATTACATAAAGTCCAGGCTGAACCTTTCATTCGATAGGGATCAGGAATCCACTGATTTATTAAGTAGGCTTCTAGAAAACCGTGATAATATAATCGAGTACAATGAGTTGAGGGAAGCCTATGAAGGTAGAAATCGTGCACTTATTTTCGGATGTAGTCATAGCCTTGCGAGAGACCTGAGGAAGGCTGTTGAAACCAACGTACTTAGAGATGCCCTGCTTATAGCTGCTGATGGATCAACCTCTCTCCTTCTATCACATGGTATCTACCCGGATATTGTTGTCACTGATCTAGATGGATACATATATGACCTAGCCAGGGCTTCGCATCAAGGCTCTATAACCGTGATACATGCCCACGGAGATAATATGCATAGGATAAACAGGTTTATCGGGGAGTTCAAGGGCCCGTTAATCGGCTCTACACAGGTGGAGCCGCGGCCACACGTGTACAACTTCGGGGGATTTACCGATGGTGATAGAGCGGCCTTCATAGCTTACGCTATAGGTATTAGAGAGATATATCTAGCAGGCTTCAACCTCTATGGAGAGCCCTCTATATGTCCAGGTAAAATCGTCCCGTTTAATAAGAGGTTGAAAAAAGCGAAGCTTGAAGTAGCCTCATACATGCTCAAGTACTTAACGGGTAAAGGAGTTTCCTTTAAATATATTGGGGAGGGAGTTGACTAGCGATCCAGCTGCAAAGTATTTCTCAGGTAAAACCACGTCGAGGGATAGAGCAGTATTCGAGGCAGGCATCGCTATAGGGATGATCGTACACCAGTTCACAGGTATACCTGTAAAGAGGCTGGAGGATATAGAGTTAATAGGGAAAGTCATCGAGAACGCTGTAAAGGCACAGCCTTTCAAGGAGGATGCTAAGATAGAGATAAGGATAGGGGATCTAAGCAGTAGCCCTGGGAACCCATATAGCTACACCACCCTGAAGACGAGGCATATAGATGCCAGGATAGTGGTTAGATACAACAATGTAAGAGTTGTAGCCAGGCTTAGATACATTCCCGAACTAGACTTTAACCTGGCGTATATAGAGGATATTGAAGAGCTTTGAGGATGCTGCTTCATGCCGGAGAAGAATGTTGCATGGGGCATAACAGGTGCCGGCGCCTTCTTGAAGGAGAGCATTAATGCTATTTCGAAGATCATGGATAGCGGCGTAGGTGTCACAGCATATGTTTCGCGAGCCGGTAGAAGTGTGCTAGCGATGTATGGGTATCTGGATCAATTAACAGGTATTCTTCAAGGCCCTTATCCTATCGGCGTGGTCTTCGAGGATGAGGAGGATGCCGGGTATCCGTCTACTGGCAGAATATATAGGGGCGTATATAACTTGGTGGTTGTCTCGCCAGCCTCCATGAACACTGTCTCGAAAATAGTTAACGGGATAGCAGACTCACTGGTATCCAACCTGGTAATGCATGCGGTTAAGAATAATATTCCGGTCTTAATCATGCCTGTAGATCTCTACGAGTCTAAGAGCGTGATGCCCCTTGTAATAGATAGGGATAAATGCTCCATGTGTGACAAGTGTATTGCAGCTGAGAACTGTCCAACAGGGGCTCTACGACCTGACCCTCGGCATAAGGTTAGGGTTAGCCCTGCAAGGTGTACAAAGTGTTTCATATGTCGAAAAATATGCCCCTATAACGCTATCCACTTCGATGTAGAAGTTGTGGTTAAACCACATCCATTCTACGTGGGTATCATTAAGAGGCTTAACGATATAGAGGGCGTGGAGATAATAGATCACCCTGACAGGATCTTAGAATACATCTAGGTGAATTAATTGAGGATAGCATTGGTGACTGGTAGGCTAGCAGGGGATGCTATTAGGAAAATAGCGTCGGGGATCAATGTTTCCGGGATCGAGTTAGTAGTCGTGGAATTACCAATACCTGTAGCAGCCATGATGAGTGATACTTATCTCGAGAAGGAGCTGCCTAGGCACATGGATGTGCTTGGAAACGTGGACCTGGTTATAGTTCCGGGATACACTAGTGGTGACCTCACGAGGGTATCAGAACTTATCGGTAAACCGGTGGTAAAGGGGGTGAAGTACATGTATGACATCCCATTAATGATTAAAGCCATCTCCAATGGTATTGAACTCTCACCCAGGACGCCGGCAGATGATGTGGTAAGGCTCTATAGGGCTGAGAGAGATAAAGAGGTGCTCAGGGGTCTCAGAGAAAAGGCTAGTACACAATACTATTTCACCATAGGGGATAGATATAAAATCTACGTGAGCCCCGTTTATCCTATTATCATCCACGAGGTATACATGGGACATGATGCATACACGCTTGACGACATCATCAAGAAATCCGAGAAGGCTTTACTCGATGGAGCCGATATAGTTGTAGTCGGGTTTCCCCATAACGCACCAGTAGATATCATTGAAGAGGTGGTTGCAGAAGTAAAGAAGAGGCTTGGAAGACCCATTGGCGTTGATGTAGAGGATGTCAACGCACTATTGAAAGCTGCTGAGGCCGGAGCAGATGTGTTGATGAGTCTCAGTTACTCTAAGATAATGATGCTTGATAATGCATCATCCATTAGCGATAAAGCCGTTGTCTTGATACCGGATCACAGCATCCACGAGGAAGACAAGCTTGGTAGCCTTGTAGAGGCATATAAGCTGGCAGTGGAGAAAGGGCTCTCAAAGATAATAGTGGATCCCGTCCTAGACCCCCCGCTTAGCGGGCTTGCATCCTCCCTAGAGAGATACAGGGCGGCAAGACGGTTGTTCCCTCATACTCCATTATTAATGGGTGTTGGAAACGTTACCGAGCTAATAGACGCTGACAGCGTTGGCGTAAACGCCATCCTGGCATCGATAGGTGTTGAAATCGGGGTCGAAGCTTATTTGACAACTGAGGCTAGTGTGAAGACGCGTGGCTCCACCAGGGAGCTTAGAAGAGCCCTCGACATGTGCCTTATAGCGCGTAACGAGTCCAGGCCTCCAAAGGATTTATCCATAAACCTTCTGTTACTGAAGGATAAGCGGAGGAAGTCTATTGGTACCAGGCAGCGTGGTGCAATCCTCTATGCTAGGGAAAGAAGGAGCTCGGGGATCGATCCAAAAGGCGTTTTTAAGATATATGTGGATCATGATGCTGGAAACATCATCGTCGAGCACTACAGGCTCGGAGAATTAGAGCCCGACTACACTATCATTGGGAATGATCCATACGCTATACTTTCAGAGATAACTGGGAGACAGCTCGCTTCAAAGCCCGAGCACTATTTCTACTTGGGCTACGAGTTAAGCAAGGCATATGTAGCGTTGAAAACCGGGAAAGAATACGTTCAAGAAGAGGATTTATTCGAGGATACTTAAAAATATAGGTTTCAACATCCCATATAGCAGTCTTAGAGGTGCTTTCATTAATGGAGGATAAAATAATTACAACCCTCCACGGGGCTGGCGGAATCGAGTCATGGAATATAATAGAGAAGCTGATACGTGGACGTGTACCCAGAGACCTCTGGAGCACACCAGGGGGAGCAGGTCTGGACGTACTCGACGACGGCTCATACATTAGGATCGGTGAGTCATATATAGTGTTCGCTAGCGATGCATATACTGTGAAACCACTGTTCTTTCCAGGTGGAAATATAGGTGAGCTCGTTGCTTCAGGAGTATTAAACGACCTGGTAATGATGGGGGCTCGACCAGTAGCATTCATGGATAACATAGTTGTTGAAGAGGGCTTCGCCATAAGGGAATTGGAAGACATAGTGGACTCGATGGTTAAGACGCTCGTTGAAAACAATGTTGCATTGATTGGCGGGGACTTCAAAGTCATGCCAAGGGGAAGCGTTGATGGAGTAGTTATCTCGGGCTTCGCCATAGGGGTCTCTGGCAAACCACCCGTGGTTGATTCCATAAAGCCTGGCGATAAAATAATAGTTACAAACTATATTGCGGAGCACGGCTCGACAATATTAGCTGCCCAGCTGGACATGCTTAACGATGCACCCGGGCTTAAAAGCGATGTAAAGCCTCTTGTTAAAACTGTTTTACCAGTAATCGAGGAGTACCGTGACTACATAAACGCGGCTAGGGATCCCACTAGAGGAGGGCTCGCCGCGATACTGAATGAGTGGTCTCGTTCCAGCGGCCTAACAATAATTATTGACAAGGGGAAGATACCTGTTAGAAAAGAGGTGGCAGAGTTCCTTGAGATGCTTGGGGTAGACCCTCTTACACTGGCATCGGAGGGTGTTGCAGTGTTAAGCGTTAGAAGCGAGGTAGCGGATAAAGTAGTTGAGGCCCTCCGTAGAAACGGTGAGAACCCATATATCATAGGGGAAGTCGTCGAGCCTAGATCAAGGGAGTTGAGGGGTCGGGTAGTTGCTTTAACAGAGGTTGGGGGTTTAACGATTATTCCCCCTCAAGCATATAACTTACCGAGGATATGTTAGGAGGAGTACTATGTGTTTAGGCGTCCCAGGCGAGGTCATAGGTATTGAGGATAATAATGAGCTGAAGACTTTAAGGGTGAGGATTGGTGGTGTGATCCGCGAGGTCATATCGGCGCTGGATAAAGTGGAGGTAGGCGACTATGTCATCGTCCACGCCGGTGTAGCCATAAGCAAGATCAGCAGAGAGGAGGCGGAGGAAACACTCAGGCTCCTTGCGGAGATCAGTGGCATCTAGAACACTGTGAAACCGGGGTCTTGGATGAAAGCGTTAAGAATAGTGGTTACAGGGCTAGTCCAAGGAGTTGGCTTCAGGCCATTCATAGATAGGGTTGTTAGGCAGATGAAGCTGAATGGTTATGTGAGGAATGTCGGTGGGAGCGAGGTCGAGGTATGGATTGAGGGCAATGAAGAATACTTATATGAATTTCTAGCTGCCTTGTTATACGAGAAGCCGCCTCCAGCATTGATCGATGATGTTGTTTTCGAGGAGGAGATCCCAGTAGGTTACACGGGGTTCACGATTCTAAAGAGTAGTGAAGTAAGGATTCTTAGGTCGAATATACCGCCCGATCTTGCTGTATGCAGACACTGCCTCGAAGAAGTACTAGACCCCTTGAACAGGAGGTACATGTATCCCTTTAACTCGTGCGCCTGGTGCGGTCCCAGGTTCTCGATGATGCATAGGTCGCCGTATGATAGGGAGAATACAAGTATGTCCAAGTACATGCTCTGTGATGAATGCCTAAGGGAATACAATGACCCAGAGAATGTAAGGAGACATCATGCCCAGGGAATAAGTTGCCCTAGGGACGGCCCCAGGCTCACTCTCTACGATAATGATTTCACCCCTATTAATACACGGGACCCTATTAAAGAGGCGGCTCAATTAATTGATGAAGGGTATATAGTGGCTGTTAAAGGCATAGGAGGGTATCATATAGCATCGCTCGCTACAGATGACGAGGTGGTTCATAGATTAAGGACTAGGAAAAAGAGGCCTAGGAAACCGTTTGCAGTAATGGGGCTTGACACTAGTATTCTAGAACTACTTGTCTACATGGATGAGAGGGATAGGGAGATACTTGAGTCGCCGAGGGCGCCAATACTGCTTCTGCCTAAACGCGAGGATTCACCGGTGTCAAGGCTCGTCTCACCTGGTTTAAGCCATGAAGGAGTCTTCATAGCTTACACGCCCCTGCACTTTCTACTATTGATGAACACCAAGGATAAATTCCTTATAATGACCAGCGGCAATGTATCAGGGGAACCCATGTGCCGTGATGAGGAATGCGCTAAAAACAGGTTGACCAGTATAGTGGATTATTTCCTCGTGCATGACCGTGATATCGTGAATAGGGTTGATGACAGTGTTATACGTAAAACAGGCGGCGAGTACGTTTTACTTAGAAGATCTAGGGGTTATGCCCCCTCATGGATCAAGGTACCTGTTGAACTACAGCGTGAAGTAATAGCTTTCGGTGGAGATCTTAACAATGTTGGTGGAATAGGCTTTGAAGACAAGATTGTTTTAACACAGTATATTGGGGATCTTGAGAGCTATAATGCACAGGTCGATCTAGTAAACACTATAGAATACCTGGTGAGAAACTACGGGGTTGACTCAGAGAAGGCTCTCATAGCTGTTGATAAACACCCTTCATACCACTCTAGAAGGCTTGGTATAGAGTATTCCAGGAGGCATGGTGCCGGGATAATCGAGATCCAACACCACTATGCACACGTCTTTGGCGTAGCTGTCGATAGAGGTTTAAACGGGGTGGTTGCCGGGCTGGCAATAGATGGTGTTGGATGGGGCGACGATTCAACGATATGGGGTGGAGAGGTATTAGTGTTCGACATGGATAAACCCGGTGTATATAGGAGGGTCGCATCCATAGATTACATCCCATTAACCAGTGATAGAGACACCGTTAAACCATTCAGGCTCCTCTACGGATACCTCGCTAAAAAAGGATGGGATATAGGGGAAATAGACAGGGTTCTAGGGCTAAGGGATGGCAACCGTATATTAGAGGGGCACATGGTATACAACATGGTGAAGCGGGGCAGGTACACCCCGGCTTCCAGCACCGGGCGTCTCATCGATATAGTGGCCTCTATAATAGACCCTGGCATTGAGAGGAGCTTTGAAGGGGAGCCGGCTATAAGGCTTGAAGCCATGGCATTCAATGGCGTACCAAAACTACTGGAGGACGTTAGGTTCCAAATAGATGGCAACCTGGTGAGGCTGGATGTATATGGCGTTATATCCAGGATCCTTGAGGAAAGGAGCTCTATGAAACCATGTGACCTAGCTGCATCCTTCCTATATAGCATTGGCTACTATTACGGGGAGCTCATAGCAGCATCTATTAAGGGCTCCAGTGTCTCCAACATAGTTGTCTCTGGTGGAGCATCTGTAAACGAGTATATTTACAGGGGTCTACGTGATAGGCTTGCTTCAGAGGGCTTGAAGCCTTTACTACCATTAAATATACCGCCTAATGATGAGGGAATAGCCTTCGGGCAGGTGATCGTAGCTGGTTTAATTAGGTAAACCTACCGCTTGATTTATTTATCCTAGTTAATGAATCCTATAACCATGGCGAGGGTGCTTACGCCTTGGATAATGAGGTTGTAGAGGGGAAAACTACTAGAAGAGAATACAAGGTAATCAGGTATAGCCCATGGCTAGTGCACTTCAACACTGGTGCCTGTAATGGATGTGATATAGAGGTCTTAGCAGCAATCACCCCATTATACGACCCAGAGAGATTCGGCGTGAAGCTCGCGCCTAGCATAAGGCATGGAGATATACTAGTGGTGACTGGGGCTGTAACCAAGAAAGCAGCTGAGAGACTTAAGAGGCTATATGATCAAATGCCCTGTCCTAAATTCGTTATCGCTGTAGGGGCTTGTGCCTGTACTGGCGGTGTGTTTTCCAAGTCGTATCCTGTCCTAGCCGGCGCTGATAAGGCTGTCCCGGTTTCAATGTATATCCCGGGATGCCCTCCACGCCCGGAGGCCATTCTAGATGGTATTGTGAAGCTCCTTAAGAAGCTTGAGAGTGGCGAGAGCGGTGATGGCTGTGGAGGAAAAGCTTAGCTTCATGGATAAATATGTGGTTGAGAAAGGCTTTGTTAAACCAAATAGAAGGCTCTTCACTATTAGATCAGAGCATGTGAGACAAGTGTTCACAGAGTTTATTGAGAAGCTGGGAAGGGAGAACTTCTATCTCTCAACAATAGTCGGCACCGATATGAAGGATGAGGGGAGGATACGGCTGGACTACTATGTTGTACTACTCCCCGAGGAGGAAACTATTGTTATAAGAACCTATCTACCCCGCGATAACCCTGTGGTAGACTCCATAATAGACTTACTACCGGGGGCTCTATCAGGTGAATGCGAAACATATGATCTTCTCGGAGTGGTTTTCAAGGGTAATTCATTCTTAAAGCGCGGCTTCTTCATCCCGCAGGATTTAGTTGAACAGGATAGGTATCCCCTGAGAAAAGATAGCGGGGTGTAGACGTATGGCTGTAACAAAGATAATCGAGGTCCCATTCACACTAGAGATTCCTGTAGGACCCCAACATCCCGCCCTCCACGAGCCCGTATTATTGAAGGCTTATGCGGATGGGGAGGAAATAGTAAAGGTAGATATTAACACGGGATATAATCACAGGGGTATCGAGAAGCTCTGCGAGAAAAACAGCTTCTACCGCGACATATTTATTGTTGGAAGAGTCTGTGGTATATGTAATGCGGTACACGCAAATGCTTATGTGAGGGCGCTTGAAGCAATATTAGATGTAACACCTAATAATAGGGCCAGATACCTAAGAGTCCTGGCTATGGAGCTAGAGCGTATACACAGCCATATGCTGATAAATGCTGTGATGGCTGAAAACATAGGCTTTGAAGCACTATTCATGAACATAATGCTAGACCGTGAAAAAGTAATGAAGGCCAAGGAGATCGTGACAGGTGCCAGAGTTATGGCGGACTACATGATGGTTGGCGGCGTTAGAAGAGACATAGATGACGTCAAGAGGGATAAACTGAGAAAGCTTATCTCAGAGCTGAGGCCAAGGGTTGAGTACTATAGGAAGGTATTCGAGGAAGACGAAACAATCTTGAAGAGACTAATCGATGTAGGCAGGCTTAAACCAGTGGATGTCACAAGCCATGGGTTACTTGGCCCTGTTGCAAGGGCTTCTGGTGTAAAGATAGATACAAGGGCCAGTGACAGGTATGATGCATATAATGAGATTCCATTCGACGTTGTAACCAGGAATGAAGGGGATTCATGGGCTAGAATGATGGTTAGATGGGATGAGGTCCTTGAAGCCATAAACATGGTAGAGTATATCCTGGAGAAACTACCCAGCGACGGTAATCCAGTACCGGATGAGAAGAAGCTGCCGAGGAAATTCCCGCTTGGAGAGGCGTATACAAGGGTTGAGGCTCAAAGAGGTGAGCTGATATACTATGTCATGAGTGATGGTAAGGGTATGAATCCCTACAGGGTTAAAATAAGGACTCCCAGTTTTAATAATATAATAAACACGGGTTTCATGTATATTGGCCACACAATACCTGATCTTCCTGTAATACTTACATCTCTCGACCCATGTATTTCATGTATGGAGAGAGTCACTGTTGTGGACTTGGAGAAGAATATCGTGTACAAGGTTTCCTTGAAGGAGCTGGGTGGTGGGAAATGGGGAAGCCGAAGATACTCGATCTAGTATTAAAGAACCTGGCTAGTAAGCCAGCTACCATACAGTATCCCAAGGAACCGACCCCTGTGGAGCCCGATTACAGGGGGAGGCATTACGCGGATCTAGGTAAATGCACTGGCTGCTCTCTCTGTTCTATTGAGTGCCCTGCTGACGCAATAAAGATGACGCCTATACCCAGCGGGTATGATGTACCGAAGAGCAATCCCAGGAAGATATATCCATTAATAGACTATGGTAAGTGTGTTTACTGTTATCGTTGTATAACTGTGTGCCCATTTAATGCTTATATCTCCACAAACGAGTACAGGCTTGCAGATACCACTATGCATAATTCATCTGAGCTAAGTCTTTCCACGCTTAAGAAGGGTGGTCCCGGATGATCATCGATATGGTTGCACCCGTAATAATACTCGTATACACTATATCAATAATGCTCGTCTTCATAAGGGCTGTAAAGGGACCCACAATAGGGGACCAAGTACTAGCCATTGATACCATGACTTATGCCGTAGTCACATTGATGATTATAGTGGCTATCTACCTGAAAGAAGCCATACTAGTTGTCACAGCTATACCATTAGCACTATGGATTTACGCGCTTGACATCTACATTGCTAAATACCTTGAGAAAAAGAGTGAGATAGGTGGTTAAGTATGGCTCTCGTGGAAATAATTCTCGAATACGTAGGATTAGCACTACTATGCCTAGGGGCCATCGCATCACTCATAGGTGCTATAGGTATGCATAGACTCAGGAATTTTTATCTCAGGCTTCACGCAGCCACAGTTATAACAATATGGGGTGGCGTGTATCCGATTGTAGGTGCATCGATACTAGCTATAGTAATGCCTGAGCTGGGTGTATACAGGTGGTTTATGGCTGGAGCCGGGTTTGTAACAGCTTTCATCATCCTCATACTTGCCCCAGCCGGCTCTCATGCACTGGCACGTGCCGTGCATAGATCTAGGACCGCACTGGTTGAGCCCTGTATTTATGATGCAATAGATAGTGGGATGTGTGTGAAAAAGGAGGTGTCTACGCAATGATAAGCGCGGAACTAGCCGTATACTTATTAATGACTATATCTAGTGTGGCATCGACTATAGCCGTGTATTTTGCAATCATGGAGAAGGATCTCGTGAAAGCAGTGATCTATAGCGCTATCCAGAGTACTTTCTACGCTATTCTCTTTTACCTGTTAATGGCTCCTGACATAGTCTTGGTATACCTACCTGTCTCGGTTGGATTGATCCCTGGTGTACTCCTCATATTGATTGGTAAAACCGAGAGGGGTGAGAAAGAGTGAGAAGGAGTATTCTGCACCTAACCATAATTCTAACACTGCTTCTAGGGTTAAGCCTCTTAGCCAGCATATCATGGCAGTGGTTTGTCCCTGGTGAATGGTTTAAGTGTCCCTTGCAGGGTATCTGGTGTCTTCCAGTGTTCTACTTGGCTACAACGTATAACCCGGAGCTATCCAACTACACTGTGAATTCTCCGGAGGCTGTTACAGCAATAGTGTGGGACTACCGTGGCCTGGATACGTTATTTGAGACATCGGTATTCTATCTAGCACTGATAGCGGGAATCGCGTTAGCCAGGGGTGCATCATATAAGTTGCCAACTGGTGGAGAGCTCGGTCTCTCCAAGATAGTTAAAACTGTTTCGAGGCTGACACTCCCGATGATTATAACTGTTGGAGCATCGATCGGGCTACATGGTCATTTAACGCCTGGTGGAGGCTTCCAGGGTGGGGCCACAGCGGCTGTCGCATTCATGGTTGCCATCGTAGTGTTCTCCATAGTGTTCCTAGTGGAGCACGGTGTCAGCAAGGATAGAATGCTTATATTAAGGAGCATCGGTTTAACCGGCATAGGTTTAACAGCTGTAGCGTTATTCTTCGCTGGATTAATTCTCGGTAAGAACGCATATGTATTCCAGAACATGGCTAAACCATTTGCAGGATTAAGCTTTCCCTGGGAGGTGAATAGCGCATTAATAAGCGGGACGCTATGGTTTTTCAATCTATTCGAGTTCTTAGCTGTGACAGCCGGGTTTACAATAGCATTCATGCTTCTAGCAATGAGTGAGGCGGGGTCTGAGGAGGGGGTTAGGCATGAGTGAGTTTATTGTAAACTACTTGTTCTCACTTACCTTGTTCTCACTAATATTCAATTTTGTATTATCCATATACGGCTTATTCTTTAAGCCCCATTATATTAAGAAGGTGATCGCGTTAACCATATTCTCTGATACGATCAATGTCTTCGCAATATACGTTGGATACAGGAGATGGATCGACGGAATCAACCCACGTCCACCAGTATTAATTAAGCCGCCTACCCCTGGAGCTATTTCAGAGTTCATTAATAGTGCTGTGGACCCGTTACCACAGGCACTTGTGCTGACGGCTGTGGTGATAGGGCTCGCCGTCACTTTGTTCCTTATATTTCTTGGTTACCAGTTATACAAACACTATCATACTCTCGACATGAGGGAGATAAGGAGGCTCAGAGGGTGATCATAGTGAAGAAGCTCGGTAAGGCAGTAGTAGTATTCATGCTTTCATTTACTACATATATAGTGTTCTCAGGGAGCATACAGCCATACGATTTAATAACAGGTGCCGTAGTGGCAGGTATTGTAGGGGCATTATTCGCAAATATAACCCTGACTAATCCTGGTAAAGTAATTAATCCAGTTAGATGGATCTGGTTAATCGTCTACGCGTTAAGATACTTCACTATAGATGAGACAAAGGCTCATCTAGATGTAATAAAGAGGATACTTCATCCAAGAACCCCTGTTAACCCAGCTATAGTCAAGGTTCCATACGAGGTCGACTCAGACTACGCTATAACCGCCATAGCCAACTCGATAACCAATACCCCGGGCACGGTTGTTGTAGAGGTGAGAGAAGATGAAAAAGCATTCTATGTTCACTGGATTGATGCTAAAACCGTGGAACCCAGCGGGGCCAGGAATGAGATATCTTTTGTTTTCGAAAAGTATTCCCGTAAAATATTCGAGTGAGAGGTGTAGATCATGCTGGATCAACTAGCATTTAAACTAGCTGGGTTAACAGTCCCATTGCTTGCACTCATAGCGTTCCTCATACCTTTACTCGAGAAGCTCACGGGTAGTAGGGATGCCCCGAGGATCCTAACCTTATTGGGGTCGCTGATAGCTGTTTTTTCGTCTCTAATAATCCTCATTAGTGTATATACTAGTGGAGAGGTGATCCTATACCCATTTGGTGGATGGCCCCCACACTTCGGTATAGTCTACGAGATAGATGAGTTAAACGCGTTGATTGGTGCATACATCGCATTAGCGATGCTTGCCGTGGTTGTGTACTCTACATGGTATGGCCGCCACCTTGATGAACCTATATGGTACTATGTACTCCTCACAGGGTTAGAGATAGGTATGCTTGGATGCGTTTACACAGGCGATGCATTCAACCTCTTCGTAATGCTCGAGGTTCTCGGCGTATCTGCCTATGGATTAGTGGCCTACCATAAGAATAGGGCTGAGGCTGTTGAGGCAGCAGCGAAATACGCGTTAATCGGTGCTGTAGCCACAAATCTTTACTTTGCTGCATTAATAATAATTTACGTGACCCATGGCTCGTTGAACATGGGATTATTATCACTGATTGCGCAACAATATAGTGGTGCAGGGGAGGCAGTGAAATACGCTGGCTTAATAGCTGTAGCCTTCTCGCTATGGGTCTTCACTTATAAGTCAGCATTATTCCCCTCACACTTCTGGCTACCTGACGCACATCCGGAAGCCCCTACACCTGTCTCGGCAGCTTTATCCGGTGTTCTTGTAAACGTGGGAGTATATGCTGTAATGAGGTTCCTCTACACTATATTCGGTTCTGGTAGTTACCTTGCTGAGTTCAGGGCGATCGTGCTGGCTACATTATTTATCCTGGGTTCTCTAAGCGGATTAATCGGGGCATTAATGATGATGATGCAGAAGGATGTGAAGAGGCTGCTCGCATATAGTACCATTAGTCATATTGGGATAATATATATAGGATTATCAATAGGCTTCCTCTCAGGTGTTGGGGAAGCTGTAAAGATAGCCATGGCAGGCGCCATAGCCCACATGATCTCACATGGTATAGCGAAGACGATGCTCTTCATGGCAAGCGGGGTATTCATCGATGCCGCTGGCTCCAGGGACCTGGATGAATTAAGAGGAATTGGTAGAAGTTATCCGATCGCCAGCTTTGCATGGTTAACCGGGTTCCTTAGTCTCGCAGGGCTGCTGCCGTTCTTAGGCTTCTACTCTAAGCTACTAATATACTATGGCTACACCTATTCAGGCTTCATACTTGGAGGCATAATGATAATAGTGATATCAGCTCTCTCCCTACCGGGGTACTTCAAGGCCATATACTCGGTTATATTCAGCATTGGCAGGGAAAGGGAGAAAACCAATGCGGGAACAGCTGAGGTAATAATTTTTATCATGGCGATTACACTGGTGATCCTGGGCCTCCTGTTCCCATTCATGGAAAACATATTCATGAAGGCTTCGGAGGCTATTACAACCCGTGTAGGGGTATATGATTATTCTTTGAAAGCGTATCATGAAATACTAAGGATCTTAGGAGGTGGGTAGACTTGATAATCGAGGTAGTAATGGATCCATCCATTACAGCATTAATTATTCTAGCTGGAAGCGGGCTAACACTACTTATAGCAGCTACATTATACTATCTATTAAAGTCGAGGTCGGTGAGGACAACAGAGCTCTACTTATCCGGTGAAGGAGAAAATGTTGTAAGCAACCTATCACCTGGTGTGGGCAGTCTATATTATGGATTCATGAAGAGATTCGCGAAAAACCTGTATAAGGTGTTGACCGAGAGTGTTCACACAGGGAGCCTCCACGATTGGTTCAACTTCATAGCTTCATGGCTGGGGCTCCTCGTGTTAATCGCGATACTTGTTTTAATATTAATGCTTACAGGGTGGTAGCATGGATGTGAGCCAGGTAGCCTTATTCCTGTTCTCAACACTGGTATTCCCCGGGTTTCTTTTCATATTCATACTATCCCTGTTCACACAGTACCTAGTTAGAAAGATAAGTGCCAGGTATCAGAAGAGAATGGGTCCCTCATACATAGGACCCTATGGTGTGCTCCAGCCATTCATGGATTTCTGGAAGCTTCTAAGAGTTAAGGAGGTGGTTAGATCCAGGTATAGCATGCAGAGAGTGGCCGAGCTAACCCTATTAATCGGCATAGCTTGTATTACCGGTGCAATAGTGTTGCTACCAATCGGAGTCCTCAATATTCGGGGTCCACTAGATTACCTGGTATTCTTCTACATGGCCAGTGTCATGCCGATTCTAATGATAGTGCTTGCATCGCTCTCGATGCCTGGACCATATACAAGCCTAGGAGTGTCCAGGTTGCTCAGTATTCTAACGATCAGCGAACCAGTATATTTCACCGGGTTATTCATACCTTGCTTCCTAGCTACATATAGGGATCCATTGGTCCTCTCCGTTAGCATGACTTCACATAGGGTCATGGATTTATGGCTTAACCCTGTTGCGGCATTGATATTATTGCTCTCACTGATAGCTCTAGTGATCTCACTACAGTCTAAAGCCATGTATCCGCCATTCAATATTCCTGAGGCCGAGCAGGAGATAATAGCTGGTTTTGAGACAGAGTTCTCGGGACCCCTATTAGCGCTGGCTTCGCTACTACACGACATGGATCTAACGGTGTCGATCCTTACAGTAGTATACATAGTACTCGGAGGTCCAGCGCCATTCCAGCATTTAACACTTGGTGGTATACTAATGGTGATACTAAAATACCTGGTGCTAGTATTAGTAGTGGCCACAATTAAGAATATCTTCGGAAGATACAGGCTAGAACAGGCACTTATGCAATTATTAAAGTACGGAGGTATACCCGTGTTAATCTCAGTAATATTATCACTCGCATGGATATACCTCTAGCTCTCTTCAATATAATATTTTCTATTAGGTAAACGTAATTACTGGGAGCAAATACTCGCCCGCAGATTCACGGATCGAACCCTATTGTTCTATTTAGACTAGTGGAGCCATCTGCGATATGACTGTACATTTGCCGGAGCTCTATGCCATTATACTTCCCCCTTGATATTATTATCATTGTAGGATATAGTAAATACATAAGTAAATGATTAGTACAGTGCTCAAATACCTTTTAAGATTATATAGACGGGCAAACTATTATACCTTGTAAAGGTGACTATTATTGAATCGGTTGCCAAGGCTTGTCGGCCCCCTCATCCTGGTTGCTTCATTACTGGCTCCTCTGCTATCCCTGATAATAATAAATGCTCAGAGCAGTAGCACTATACATGTGAACCCGGTTCCGGGGTTGTCGAGGGATTTCCTCAGGGGTCTAGACCTCTCAGAGGTTTCATGGATCCTGGGGTTGGGTGGAAAATATTATTATGAGGATGGGAGAGAAGGCGATATACTTGACATAATTGCTGATAACGGCGTCAACGCTGTTAGACTGAGGGTTTGGAATGACCCATATGATGAAAAAGGTGTTCCATATGGTGGTGGAAACTGTGACCTTGAAAGGATGACACAGTTCGCCTCTAAAGTAAAAAGCAGGGGGTTTAAGCTCCTCATTGATTTCCACTATAGCGACTGGTGGGCGGATCCCTCAAAGCAATATAAGCCAAAGGCATGGGCTAACCTTTCATTCAATGAACTAGTGAGTGCAGTTTATAATTGGACTAGGGACGCACTATTATACATGAAGAACAATAATGCATTACCAGACATGGTTCAAGTTGGCAACGAGATAAACAATGGTTTCCTATGGCCCGATGGGCGCGTCGAGAACTGGACTCAATTCGTGACCCTGTTAAAGTCTGCTATAAAAGCTATCCGCGACATAGATCCCTCAATCAAGATCGTTATACATCTATCTGGTAACAGAGAGTTAGACTACTATGTCAACTTCTTCAAGAGGCTTGCCAATGATGGGGTAGACTATGATGTCATAGCGTTATCGTACTATACATACTGGCATGGTAGCCTTGAAAAACTGAAGCAGATAGCCTCAACCCTAACCTCCAGGTTTAACAAGGAGATCATACTAGCCGAGATAGCATACCCATGGACGCTGGAAGATGCCGATGGATACCCGAATTTATTTAGCAGTAGGGATCAGGAGATTAAAGGCGGGTACAGGGCCAGCGTACAAGGTCAGGCAAGCCTCATTAGAGACATAATCGAGGCCCTGTATGAATCAGCTGGGGATAAGGCCTTAGGTGTATTCTACTGGGGTGCAGCCTGGATCCCTGTGCCGGGTGCAGGCTGGAAGACTGGTGAGGGCAATCCATGGGAAAATCAAGCTTTATTTGACTTTAATGGGAAGGCCCTACCATCGCTGAGAGTGTTCAGGATGATCTACGAGGCCGAGTACATCGAGGCGAAGCCTGTAGGGCTATATAATCCCGGACCATTAAATGTGACAGCCTATGCTGGTTCAAAACCTGTTCTACTGGAGAACACTCTGGTAGTCTACTCGGATGACTCAATTAGAAACGCTGCAATCAAATGGGGTGAAATACCGGTATATGAGTCACCTGGCACATACTACCTTAATGGATACGTGGAAAACACCAGTATAATGGTTGTAGCCAGGATCACAGTCTTGGAGAGGTTGTACATAGATGTGGGAGACCCCGAGGGAGACGATAAGGGGCCGGGAACATATGGCTATCCAACAGCATCCGTGTACGCTCCAGGAGTATTCGATATTGTGAGAGCTAGTTTAGAGGTGGAGAGCGAGGACTTAGTTGTAAGAGTCTACTTTAAGAACCTAGGTGGGAACCCCTGGAATGGGCCCAATGGCTTTAGCCTACAGTATATTCAAGTATATATACGTACAACAAATCCGCTAGCGACTAACAAGGTGTATAGGAGGGATACTTTTGGACTTAATATAGAGCTCAGAGATGATTATGCATGGCAATACGCGTTACTTATATCACCTGGATGGGGTTCGGGGCCTCTTCCAGATGGCGAGTTATCCTCGTTACACTATGCCAATGGAACAGTCCTCGTGGAGGGCAAGGACTTCAAGGTATCATCAAACACGAGTGATAACTATGTAGAGGTAAGGACACCGTTGAATCTGCTCTCGGACTGGGAAAACTTGAAGTCTTGGAAGATAATTGTAGCTGTTGCAAGCTGGGCTGGTGAAAACCCTGATCGTATAAGGTCATTTGCACCGGGAGGTGGAGAATGGCTTTCAGACCCCGTGGCCTACGCTAATGAATCATCTAAGCCACTTATACAGTCAGCATTACTCGTGAATGTATTGCCGAAGATGTATGATTTATTAATTTACTCCCAGGAATATCCACATGGATTAACCGCGGATCAACAGTATACATGGTTAATGGGTTTCAACCCCTCTAAATCCACCTTAGCGATTATTCCACCCGAGGTAAAACAAATAGAAACTGTGACACAGACTATAACTATGACCATTACAACCACACTACTGTCGACCACAGAGAAAACCGTGAGTATATATGAGACGCAAACAGGGTATTCCGGTTACACGGTAAACACTGTGATCGGTGTAGCATTACTGTCACTAGCACTGGGTATTGGAGTAGGGTATTTCTTGTTAAGACTACAGAGGAAGTGATTTTACATAAGTATTTCAACATTCTTTATTTAGCATTCTAAATGCAACCCATAGATTTTTACAAAGATTAAATATATAACCTTGGTTTACTTATAGGCATTATTAGGGGGTATACCTCATGACGTTAACAGCTATAACTAAAACCTCAGCCATCATAATTGTTATCATCGCAATCATAGCTGTGGCCGGTGGAGTACTCCTATTGACTCAACAACCAGCCCAGCCACCATCAACAACCACTACTACAACAACCCAGATATCCACCACAACAACTATGACAACCACCACTACCACAACTACTACGACAACCACTACACCGGTGGGCTCTACAATAACAATTGGTAATGTCACCATAAGGGTGCCTGAGGAGTTTGCTAAGTTTGTTGAGAATGTCAAGACAGGTAAGGTCAGGGTGACGATATACTTTGGGCATGCATTAAACCCTGAGGAAAGAGACTCATTCATTAAAGTCATAGGGGCCTTTGAACAAGAATATCCAGGAATAGATGTCGTAGAGAAGAGATATGGGGGAATGGGTGAGCTTCAAAGCGCGGTCATAGCTGCTGCATCGCTTCCACCATCACAAAGGGAAAGCCTTGTTGGCCAGGCTCCCGACGTGTTTAACTGGGCCCATGACTGGATTGGTTGGTTTGCTGATTCCGGGTACCTTGTGCGGCTTGAAGATTATATAGGATATGATGCAGTTGACGATATATCTCAGAACACACTTCCATCAGCTATGAGCTCTGTTACGTATCTGGGTAAGACGTATGGCCTCCCATATGCTGGTGAGGCATTAGCACTCTATGTGAATACAGGGCTGGTTCCAAACCCGCCGACAACATTCAATGTGTTACAGACCTTAATGGAGCAGTTCTATAAGCCGAGCGAGGGTAAATATGGGATAGCCGGTCAGATCGCGGGCCAATACCATACTAATCCCTGGGTTACAGCGTTCGGTGGTTTCTACTATGATGACGTGAGGAAGGAACTAGGCTACTTAAAGCCTGAGACAGCCGAGGGCCTCAAGTTCTTCGTGGCCAACATCCTACGGTACATGGATGTATCCGACCTCGGCAACGATTATCAGAGGAGACTATTTGGCGAGGGTAAGACCCCATTCTATATATCTGGGCCATGGGATGTCAAGTATGCTGTTGAAACATTAGGTGTCAACAACTTCACTGTTGTTCCACTACCATCGATTAATGATAGAATACCTAAGCCGTGGAGTGGATTTAGAACAATATATGTCTCGGTTATGGCTACGGCTGGAGGTAAGGAGAGAACATATGCTAGTATATTGTTTGCATTATACATCGCCCTAGATGATAAAGCTATTCTAACACTTGTCAACGAGCTTGGATACATCCCAGTCAAGCCGAGTGTAGCTGATTATGTGAGGACAAACATAAATACAAACCCGCTCTACAAGATAGTACTAGGATTCTATGAACAGCTAGGAAAAAGTGTTCCAATGCCGAAGGACGCGAATATGCAGAAGGTCTGGGGAGCCGATACGTATCTCCAAGCAATATGGAAGGCGTATTCAGATGCTATAAGCTCTGGTAAATCACCAGATGATGCTGTGCAAGCTGCGATCGCTCAGGTGGATAAGGCGCTCAGTGACGCCTATAACGATATATCTGCAAAGATAAAGAAATAATAGTTTAGGGATTAAGGACCGGTGGATAAGATGAGCTCTAAGAGGAAAATCCTTTTTCCCACACGCATCGCGCTTATCTTGGTAATGCCGGCATTGATCTTGTATTTATTTTTTAATACATGGCCAATGATATTCTCCATAGGAATAGCATTTACAGATGCTACTCAGAAGAATATATCGCCTAGTCCAGAAGCCATAGACAACTGGGAGAACGCGATCCGGTGTGCTATTGACCTTAGAGACAAGCCGGAGTACAAGGAGAAAGCCTCCGGCCTAGTGAATTCCACAGTAAGTAGCCTAATGGATGTATATGGCAACTTGACAGGGATAAAAAACTATATCGAGGCCGGTGGAGACTTCTTGAATACGCCTCTAAGCTACTTAAGAGGGTTAGATCGATCTGTTAGGACATTAATGAGGGTGTCAGAAGAGTTCAAGATGTACTTCAACTGCACCGAGCTAGGTTACCCTACAAGTATATCACCGATCTCTAAAGAAATGCTTGAGAAATTTGATGCATTAAGTACGTTGAGTGGGAGGCTTCAAAACCCAGGTGCATATGATAATAAGACCTACTATAATGAGGTTGTCACCGGATACAATATAACCATTGAGCTGGTAAACTACTTTAAGCGTCTTGAGACGGATTACGAGGGATATATGAATGAATTCATAGCGAGTGCCCAGAATGAACTGGATTCACTACAGTTGAAGTTCATAGGGTTGGAGAACTTCAAGAAGCTATTCTATGACCCGAGATTCTATAACTCACTATATAAGACAATGCTCTTTGTTGCTACTAGTGTGCCACTCAAGGTTGGATTCGGCGTTCTACTCGCCTTATTTTATTCCTCGGAGCTCCTCAGAGGCAGGAGAATAATGAGAGCCCTCATTATTGTTCCATGGGCAATGCCATTTCTACTCTCAGCACTCACATGGAAGTTCCTGTTTATACCTAATGGTCAACTAGGCCAATTACTCGGGCTTAACATGAATAACAGGGAGTGGGATGCATTCCTAGTGTACAACCTATTTGAGACATGGCTTGCTTACCCATTCATAATGACTATAACACAAGGTGCTCTTGGAGGAGTACCAAAAGAAGTCATAGAGGCATCATATATTGATGGTGCTAATGCCTTTACAAGACTAAGGAAAGTGATATTTCCATTGATCAAGAAGCCCGTGCTGGTGGCATCGATCTCGACGACGGGTGCCTCGTTACAGGCATTCCTTGTACCGCTGACGCTTAATGGTGCAGGTCCCACTGGATACATTTGTGCACCGTTTGTCGGTTGCACAGCAGGGTATATGAATGAGATGCTGATAGTCTTCGGATATTATAGGGTCATAATTGACCAGGAATACGGATATGCTGCCTCAGTCTACCTTGTTATCCTGGCAATAATACTGGTTTATGTAACTCTATGGCTTAAACTACTAATGGAGAAAGGTGGTAAGTAGTATGGTTTCAGTCTCTCTAACTATACTTAAAATAACCCTTACAATTATAGGGGTCTTTATAGCCGTCACCATCGCTTATCCACTAATATACATAGTGGCACAGGCACTGATAGGGAAGCCAACGATAATAGTCTCTAGTTTCCAGCAACTACTAAGCTATGGGGTCACATTCGATAACTTTATTAAGACGCTTCAGGACCCCGAGTTCCATACGGCGTTAAGAAACTCATTAATAGTTGCATCAATCACCGTAATCCTAGCGATCCTCGTCATCATACCATCTGGGTACGCGTTCTCGAGATTCGAGTTTCTAGGTAAAAACACGCTGTTATACTACTACCTCATCGTAAGCCAGGCCGGGGGAGGGCTTGGAATCATAGCTGTATTAGCAATGTATATATTCTTCTTGAGACTGACAGCGTATGGTATAAACATAATCCAGATCTGGGTATTACCACTAGTCTACGTCTCAGGCCTAACGCCATTCCAGACATGGCTTATTAAGAGCTACTTCGACCAATTGCCAAAGGAATTAGATGAAGCATCATTTATTGATGGGGCCGACTGGTTTACCATAATATTCAGAGTAGTGCTCCCAGCATCCAAGGCAGCATTCATCATTATAACAATATTTGCATTCATGAGTGCGTGGGGAGAGTTCATTATAGCAAATATTCTAGGGCTCGACACTCTTGGACGTTACATATACTCTAAAGCGGTTGCCGGTCAAGCCGGGATGATGAGACCGGGTGAATTCGCTGCAGCTGCTCTGCTATACGCTATACCGATGGTAATCTTGTTCACGCTATCGCAGAAGTATATTGGGGAAGCATACAGGCTTGGAATGAAGGGCTAGGTTAAGCCTAGTTTAAAAACAATTTCTTTTCTCTCATGCACGTATGTTTCTTTCAGACGCAGCCCCCTTATACCAGAGCTCCTTGATGTAACTATAGCAAGTAGTGTAATATTGTTTAAACCCCTTCTCACAGCTGTCTCTGGAACATATAGCTCCCTTTCTGGAGAGTCATCGCTAATCCTACCTATGAATTCCCCGTTTACAAACACCAGTATTCTACATCCCCAGAAATCCACTTCCAGTTTCACTGGTGAGGAGCTCGTTGGCTCCTTCTCATATGGAATCACAGTGTTGACCCATATAACACGTCCTGCTTTATCCCCAAGTAATATAGGGGGTTCAGCTGTCTCGCCGCGTGGGCTTCTTCTAAACCATTCCTCAATTAATCCATGGAGGCCTTCTTGTATAAACCATTCACCATCCACCTTGTACTGGTAGACCCCTATGACTGGGTTTACCACGCCCCATTCAACGAGTAATGCTACCTCGTTTACCCCGGGTTTGAGATACCTTGTTATATCGATAGGGCCTATGAGGGGGCCGACGTATGCTTTGTTCACGAATAAGAGGATTCTATAGTAATGGTTGTAGTAGAATTCTAGGCCTGGATCCAACACATAGTGCCTGGATAAATCATCTACTTTGAACTCTGTTATATAAAGGCCTGGGGAGTCGACGCTGTATGTTTCCCCTGTACTACTCCTCTGTTCTTGTAGGGCCTTAATCACTGGTTCCGGGTTGGCGATGAATTCCGCGAGGTCGAAGCCTGGCCCATATGGTATCTCGAACCCTGTTTTTCTCCACTTGTAGAGCCTGATCTCGCCTACTCTACCAAGGTAGACTCCACCATATATGCCGTTTGGAACATATAATAAGCCATCATTAGGGTGACCCGTGGACTCCAGTATAACTGTTACTTCGTTCACGCCTTCC
>ERZ1669248.365-NODE-365-length-22958-cov-9.128673_pt1 | contig 22958 bp, 22 predicted proteins | sample MGYA00579296_ERZ1669248 | MGnify/ENA primary metagenome ERZ1669248 (study PRJEB41166, sample SAMN08046057) | hot springs metagenome | biome: hot spring; feature: neutral hot spring; material: thermophilic sediment; isolation source: thermophilic sediment from...
GTTCTCCGCGTCAAGAGGCTCTATCTTCCAAATCACAAGCTTCCCGGTACTCATTTCCTCGCATGCCTTTGCCAGTATTGAAGTAAAGGGGCAAACGACCGGCTGGAGCCTCTCCTTCATGATGGCCTCCATAAACTCCCTTAGAGTAACCCCTTTAAAAGTAAATATAACCTCACCACTTTTCTCCTCGTAGACCAAGTCACGCGCAACACCCAGTGTCTCGACAAAAAGTCTACGTAGGTCTTCAGGTGAGGGCTTCTCAGGTAGTAAACCCCTTGAGACCAGGTACTGCCACAGGTCATCGGTTACACACCTTGAAAGCACTGTGGCGCTCTTCCCTAGAACTCGAGCAGAAGCCTTGTTAATCGCGTACATGTAAACGTTTATGAACAATGGGGTCGGCCCCTCAGCCATAGGCGTGCACCATTCTAAAGAATTTATTCGGATTTAAATAGTTTCTAGTTCAATTGGCAAATTGTATAAGCCTCGATGCATAAGGGATATCTTGATACACTAATAATTAGTTTTTTGGAACAATATTATTTATATAATTCAGTTTAGAGTTAGAATTATGCCTGAGCTGGCAACTCCTGTTCTCACCGGCCTTGTTTCCATGCTTGTCGTAGCTGTGCTCCGCCTCCTGAAAGGGAGGCCCTCTAGGGAGGAACTAGACGCCTTTATACTGGCCCTTGTTCTCAGTTTTATTGACGGCTTTATGATAGCCTACCTGGTTCCCTATATTCCATCCTTTATATCAAAGTTATCCTTCCACATATTCATATACCTGCTCCTTGCGAGCTTAACAGCAGTTATCTATGCCTCTTATCGTGCTTTAAGCGACGTTAAGGTCTATGCTGCAGCTATGGCTCCCTGGTTCTTCATCCTCGTACTTATAGTCGCAGCAGCAGCACAGGGCTCCCGTGTGGTCTTCCTTTTTTAGTATTATTATGCTCTTATCACGTCGCACCCCACAGATTTCGGCCCTCCATTTTTGTCGGAGCCGCCCCCACCGTGGTGGGTGTGGCGACGGGTATCATGGGATTGCACGCCTCAAGGCGCTCTCATCTCCTCTTCGCCCCGGCACGAGCCACCTGACGGCCTATAGCGGCTCTAATGCTACTGCTTATTGTTTCATTCTAAAAAGTGGACCCGTGGAAAGGGGTGAAAGTATAACCTTGCTTTATTCCATACTGTTATGCTTTTAATGGGGGAGTCATACAGCCGTGCGGGACTGTGGGCTGCGTGTCGAGCATGAGGAGCAGGAAAGGAGGGCATACCAGGCGATTAGCGAGGAGATCGAGGAGGTACACGTGCGCAAGCATAGCCGCTTTTAGGGTATACGTGGAAACCCTGCCAGACCAAGGGAAAGCACTCTGCGGCATCGAAGCAACGCTTAGCGAGCTTGGAGAACTCTCAACTAGGACTGAAGGTTTTCTTGAGGAATGGGAAGCGGAAAGGACATACAGTATCTTCCTCCAAGATTATAAAGAGGGGGAAGTAGTGCTGGGGCTGGGAGGGTTGTGCTCTCTAGCCCACTACCCCGGGTGAGGTTGCCCTCCTCTCCCCCAGCATGTTTGTATGACGAAATTAGGGGTATTAATTTCCTACTACGTGTATAACGAATTTTGTTCAGCATCATCTCAGCATGATATTAAAAATATACAGTTTATCCCCGGAGCTTTATCTTGAAGGCTGTACTTTAAGGTCCTTAGCTAGGTCTCACCAGGCCCTTTGTTTTCTGAAAAAGGCGTAGTACAACTATTGTTAGAAGGGATATAGACGCGGTAGAGACCAGGATTGCGAAGTTAAATTGTTTTTCTAAATCGACGATTTTCTCCTTGAGCTCTTCTACTTGGTTCTTTAGATCACGGTTTTCTTTATGCAGCTCCGTTATGATGGCTGAACAGTTCATTCTGGTTTGGTTAAGTATGTCCATAGCCTGTGAAAGGTTCTGGGTGCATATGTTGTACTGAGAGCAACAGTTTTGTAACTCCTCTGTCAGCTGTGCACAATTACATTGCGTGACCTGCCTGGGAGAGGAATTCTGAGTTTTTTCTCCAAGTGATAGGTAATTCTCAAAAACACCTTGAGCCTTCTTTCCCAGAATTGAATAGCCTGTAGGTCCCTCAAGCCAGACGGCTTCACCCCAGTGGAAGAAGCCGCATAGCCGCTTATATTCACTCGTAAAGAATATCTCCCATAGCTTTGCTTGCAGCTCTTCGTCGAGGTATCCTTTCATTTCCCAGTCCCAAGGTCTTAGACCGGCGTTAGACACGCTTCTATAGCCTATCTCCAGGAATACTACTGGTTTACCGTAAACGTACATCAACGGGGCTATACGTGTGGAGTGTATGTAGTCCCACGAGGAGGAGTTAAGTATCGGGTAATACGCATCAACACCTATGAAGTCTAACATATCTGTGAAGATGGTGGCCTCTGAGCCCCAGTTCGCTGAATATGATATTGGGCCGTAGAATATTTCTCTTACCTCCTTTACTATGCTCCTCCATCGGGGATTGTTCTGGACGAGCGTAAGCTCCGTGCCTATGACAAATGCGTCAACCTTTTCCTCCTCGGCTAGCCCTGCATATTTCAGAGCGAATGCTCTATAACTTTTAAACCATGTCTCGGGGTCAGAGGGCTGAACCTCTCCTGGCCAGCTTCCCTGCACTATTAGACCTATCCTTAGGAAGACCTTTAAGCCTATTTTCCTGGCAGTCCTGATAGATTCGCGTAGGAAATCGTCCGTGACTGTAGCGGTTGAGGGTATTACTATGCTGTATTTAGGTGAAGGCATTTCGTAATAAACTGTGAACTGGACAGCGTTGAAGCCTATCTCGTGGAGTCTTTCAAGGAGACTCGACAGCAGAGAAAGTGAGAGACCAGGCCACAAGGGCACGTTTACCCCTTTGAAGATAGGGCTGCATCGGGGGGCTTCGGCGAAGGAGTAGAAGACATTACTGTCCTCGGCGTAGTCCTCTTGAATAGCTACGGCGTCGCAGTCCCTGAATATGTATGTGAGTGCATCATAACCGATGAGCTTGTTTTCATACGAGGTTTTCGCGCTTGTCGACACGATACACCATACCTGTGAACCCGCGGCTCGTGCACCAGCAACCATGGCGTAGTAGTGCCTTATGTATTCCTCCTTCTTTTCCCCAAAGCCGTAGATCGCGTGCTCCACTGTTACGGCCACGTTTGTAAGGTTAAGCTTTATCCCTCCGACCTCCCGGAATGCATCCTCGGGGAACCAAAAGTTAACAGCTATCATAAGACCCTTGGATCGAGCATAATCTAACAGCTCTTTTTGATGTCTCCTCGCCTCCTCTGCGCTATGAGCAATCTTCGGGATAATATAGTCGAAGCCAAACTCGTCTAGAAATACGCCTTGAACCCCCGTTGCAGCCCAGGCGTCTATTGCACGCCTAGCGGCTTCTATTGGTTGTGCCGCGACTAAATAGCCATAGAACACAGCTTTCGACTTCTTCACAAGCTTTATCGTGTTCTCGTGCTCCGTGTGGTTCTCCCACTCGAGGCCGTCTCCCAGGACAACTACGTCATACTTGTTGAAGAGGCTTACAGCCTCATCTATGTTCTCGCTGCCGTTGAATAGACTCGGATAGCCGTAGTATATGAGGAGCTTTTTAGGAGCCTTAATGCTATGATATTCTACCGCGGGCTGACCGTATACTTGAAACAAGGAGGCTGTTATAGCGGCGACGAGTATAAGGGTTAAAGTGGGGCGTAGAAAGGAAAAAGTAGTATTTGCTTTCATGGAAAATTCTTCGATATTACTCGTGGCCGTATAGTCTCTCTCAGTCTTGATTCCTTTTAGAGCCATCCACATAGGGGTAGTGGCTTTACCTTAATTAAGGTTAGTATTTCCTACTAGACATCCTCCTTGGAAGATATAGGGGATGGAAAAAGAGAAAAACTAAATTTTAAGTCCTAACTCTTTTGCTACCTGGGCAATCTTCTGTTTAACATCGTTGCTCTCAGGTGTCAGGGGGCTCCGAGCATACGGCTTTACAGGAGCTCCAAGCACCTCTAGAAGAGTCTTCACAGAGGTCGGGAAAGATGTTGCATAGTCGTAAACTTTTGTGAGGGTTAGCAGTCTATGCCAGTTTTCGACCGCTTTCGCTAGGTCGCCGCTTATAAAGGAGTCGTACACGGCTCTGTGTAGATGTGGGGCTACGTTTGCGAGAGCCATTATACCCCCGTCTCCGCCCATCATAAGCACTGGGAGTAAAAGGTCGTCCAAGCCTGTCAGGACGGCAAAATCTTTCCTTTCAGCCTTAACTGTCTGTATCAGTTGCCTGAAGTAGGTGAAGCTTTCGATGGTAGCTTTCGCTCCCGCGAGGTGGCTGTACTCCCTGGCCAGTTGCTGGTATAGGCTCACAGGGATGTTTATGCCCGTGGTGGCGGGTATGTTGTAGATGATTAAAGGGAGGTCTACCTTTTCTAGTATTGTGGAGAAGTGTACCTTTAGTCGTTCAGGAGATACCTTGAAAAAGTACGGTGGCGTTACCACGGCGCCGTCAACGCCCATCTCCTTAAAGGTTCTTGCCAGGCTGACGCAGTCCTCAGTATAATTGGCACTAATTCCTGGGATGACCCAGACTTTCCCGCCTACAGCCTCGAGTACTAGCCGTGTAATCGTTATTGACTCCTCCCTAGAGAGGTGTACGAACTCTCCGGTAGTGCTATTCGGGAAGATGCCGTGGACACCGTTCTCAGCCTGGTGTCTAGCCAGCCACTTGACGGCTTCCTCGTCAATCGTATAGTCCTCTTTGAAGGGAGTTATAAACGGGGATATGACTCCATAGAACTTCGCTTTCACTTGCTCACCTTTTCTCCGGGAACGAGAGGTATATGCTCAAGAACCCGAAAATTGGACCAAGCAGGTTCGCGGCGACCTGCCAGACAAGAGCCATGGTGGCATCGGTGATCAAGTCACCCGTCTTTGGGAAGAACCCCCCGTAATAGGTTCCAAAGTAGCTGGGAAAAGCAAAGAAGACGGCGGCACCCACGAACTTGAACCAAGATATAATGTACATGAGCACCAAGACGTCTAGGAACTCGACAATCATTACGGGGATTATCCAGTGTATGCCAGGCATAGCCTTTATGGCAAAATCAAAGCCCACGACCGCCAGCCATCCGAAGATGCCTCCCAGGGGAATGGCCTTGTAAAGCTCCCTAAAGGCCTTCTTGTCGGCGCCGAGTGCGAAGTAACCAGCCCATGTAACGAAGGTTGCCCATACAGGTAGGCCTAGGGGTGGAAGCGTTACGAGGAGGCTCAGGGCTGCTAGATAAGCAACTGTTATCTCAATAGGAATCTTATACTTCACACTCATGAAACACCACCTTTCTCCACAATAAACTCCCTAAATCTCCTCAAACCCTCACGTATCTTTTCCTCAGGAAGCACATAAGAGAGTCGCATATAGCCATCACCGCCCCAGAGCGGAAAGGCCGTCCCGGGGAGTAATACGACGCCTTTCTCGAACAGTAGTTGTCTAGCTAGCTCGTCGACACTCTTCAGCCCTGTTCTCTGTAAAGCTTCTTGCACGTTGGGGAACAGGTAGAAAGCGCCCTTTGACTTCACGACGTGGACGCCTGGAATTTTAGACAGTTCCTCCCAGGCCACGTCACGCCTCCTCTTGTAGTCCTGGAGTTTGGGCTTAAACCAGTCTATCCCTAGCTCTAGAGCCTTGATTGCCGCGAATTGGAGGGGTGCGGGTGGGCAGCTATACATGTTCGTGGCAAAAACGTCCATGGCCTTGATTACTTTCTCGTTGGCCACAACATAACCAATCCTGAACCCTGTCATGCCCCAGGTCTTGGAGAAACCACTTATATAGACGACATAATCTCTCCACTCTGGGTCTGAAAGGAAGGAGTAATGCTTTCCCTCGTAGACGTAGTCCTCGTAAATCTCGTCACTTATGACGTACATGTTTTTCCTTTTCGCGAGTTCGAGCAACCCCTCAACGTCACTCTTCTCGAGAACGGAGCCTGTAGGATTGTGAGGCGAGTTAATAATCATACCCCTTGGTTTACGCGTACTAGTCAAGGCCTTATCCACGTCTTCGGGTAAAAGCCTAAAGTCGTTCTCTTCTCTGAGTTTCACAAATACTGGTCTTCCGCCTGCATAACGTACCACGCATTCGTAGGTTGGAAAAGCGGGGTCTTGCACTATGATATCGTCACCTGGTCTAGTCAGGAGCGAGATTGCCATGAAGAGGGCGGCTTTAGCCCCGACGGTGACAGCGACCTCGCTCGGCTTCACGTCCACACCGTACTTCTGGCTAACATACCTCGCTATCATCTCGCGTAGCTCCTGTAGGCCTAGCGGAGATATATATCTCGTATTTCCTTTTTCCAACGCCTCCTTGACAGCCTCTATAGATTCTCGTGGAGGTTGGAAGTCGGGCTGCCCTATGCCGAAGCTGATTATATCGAGTCCCTTTCGCCTCGCCTCGTTGGCTAGGTCGAGGTATACGAATGCCCCCTCTGGTTCTAGCTGCTCAGCGAGAGGAGAAAAAATATGAGATGGTTTAGACATGGTGCTTCTCCTACTCAAGAACAGCCAATGCCCTCACAGGGCTTGCTGAACCGTTGGAGATTTTAAGGGGGAAACCGTAGAAGTGAAAGTTCTTGCCTACAAGTTCTTTTAGGTTGGTCAGGTTCTCAAATATAACTATACCCTTGGGAAGCAACACCTTGTGTCCTGGGAAGGGTGCCTGGTCAATGCTAGGCGCATCGATACCCACAGCATTAATCTCGAGTTCTGCCAGATACTTGGCCCCGCTTTCATCTAGGCCTGGATGGTTAAACCACTCGGGTGTCCCGGCTTTAGAGTCATAGCCCGTCATTATAAGGACGACCCAGCCCTTGCCAACACCCTTACCCTTAAGGGCTTTCTCCAAAAACTCACGCGTAATAGGTGCCTTAGGTTCAAGACCTGTGGCATCTACCACAACGCCCTTACCCATGAATCTCTCGAGTGGCACCTTGTCAATTGTCGGAGCCCCCTCTATGAAGTGTGCCGGGGAGTCAACATGTGTACCTGTATGCTCCACCAACATGAGAACATTGCTATAATAGCCATGCTCTTTCACACTCGTCCATTGATGGATTATGGGGATAGGGTAGCCGGGGAAGACTGGTGTATTCGTTTTAAGGTCTACAGTCAAATCTACTATTTTCATGGGGCTCAGCATTAAAATATCTCAAGGGGAAAAAATAAAGATATGTTTCAACCTGGTTCATCAAAAAATTTAAATATCAAACTTAAAGCATCCAACGCTTCTTTACAGGTACTTAATGCTTCTCTTCTCTTTCTCGATAGGTAGCTTTTCGAGTACCCGTGCTTCCGAGCCACGTTCCCAAGAGTTGATCCTGAAAGTATATCGTTTATCACATCGTTAGCTGGAGTTGAGGCTCTACGGCTAACATCCGTCAAATTCGTACAGGCTTGTATGATTGAAGCTATTCGCGGGTAAGCCCCAGGGAGAACTCTTGAGTTCACCACCTTAATCTCATGATTATTTGCTTTCAGGGCTTCACGGATCATACGCGTACTTCCCAAAGAAACAACTATCCAGTACTCGTAACCCCCCTTGGCAAATATCGGACTAAACCATAGGAGCTTAGGATTCTCGGATAAAGAATTCATTAAATTAGTTCGATGCATTGCAAGTGAGATGATAGAAGTACCTACTCCTTTCATGAGGATCTCTGCCTTTAAAATACGCGGGCTATTCCTTAACACGTTTATCAGCTCTCTCAGCACGCGTGTCTCTACGGCTAGATGGCCTTGAATGTACTTACCGGAGACGCGAGAGGATATCGCCTCAAGCCTCGTTGATTGAAGTTTCTCCGAAGCCTCAACAACGGGGCAGTCCGGCTGGTACACTCGCCAGGTTTCAACCAGCATTAAATTGAAATGCAGAAGTAGGCTAATATTCATTTTCTTTCTCGTTATTAAAAAATTTTTTATGTTTAAAGTAATTTTCAAATCATTTTTTAAGCATTCTGTTGATTTCGTCAATGCAATTAATCTTAAAGTTTAATGGTTCCGGGAGGTCTTCACGGACGCCAATCCTCGATGATCTAGAAACACAAGGTTCATCTATATCTAGAAAATATACGGGTCGTACTTCGCTATCCTCAGAGCAGAGAAACTTTTTGTGAAGGTCCTTATTGATCCCCAGATACCTTGTGACTCTTCCAGGCCCCCATATCGCTTTGCCGGCAGCAGTCCCACTTGCAACGTTAACTGGCAGGATGCCTCTGATCAGTACAGCTCCCAGAGAGTTAGGTTCGTGCGCAACTATGTTTAGGAGCCACTGTCTATGAACACCATAGACCAGAGCAGTACAGGGCTGAGAGGCCATCGTCCTTGCCAGGTCTCCCCCTTTCCTGGCTCTAGAAGCTGGGTCTTCTGGGCCAAAATAAGGCTCTGTTTCTAAGATAACTCCTGCCATGTCAAGCTTAATATTAACCAAGAGTTTACCTAAGAGCTGACGTGCTACTGTATCGGGTTTTCTCGCAAAAAAGTCTTGCAGGATGATTTTGCCAGAGCGTTGCATGGGAGTCTCACCTTTAATGATCTTGTAATTTTCCAGGGCCTTGTACCTTTTTAATATTTGAAAAAAGCTGCTGAATCATTTTTTAAAAAATAATTTTTGACGGGAATCCTATTACTCGGGGCCTTTTTCAAAGAAAACCTTGTATATCAGGTAGGCTGCAGCAGTCATTAATATTGCTAAGCCGACAGCTGTCACTAAGAAGAGTTCAGGGCTCTGAGCGAGAGGGCTCAGCTTTTCCATGTTCAGCTCGCTTGCGAGTATCGTCTTGTACGGCTCGGGGAGTTGATTGAGGATGAGCGGAGCATTGGCGACGAGGTATGGGTATTGTGAGAAGGCGTTGAGGTATTCTCCCAGCATTATGGTGAGTAGCCCTGCCGCTGCGCCAGAGTAAGTCAATATTGTTGTCGACTTCAACTCTTGCTGTTCAAGCCTTGCTCTGTAGAGCTTGAAGAGTATGAAGCCCTGCCAAGCTACCAATACCATTTTCAGCAGGAATAACCATGAGTAGTTGGATGTCGTTGGAGCCGCCAGGTTTACTCCTAGAAAGCCGAATATGTTATTAAACTTTATAGGAGTAGCCGCTAGTGATATCGAGTACCACGCTCCAAGAAACATCATCGCGAACAATCCCATACCCGCGTACTCAAGGCTTTTGCGGAGCAGACTCTTCTCCTCCTCCGAGATTCCGTTAGTTACTGCTTTGTGGTTGAGAAGAGCTGCAATGAAGAGAAAGCCGGCTGTAAGGGCGCCAGTGACACTCTTCAAGTATAGGGGCAGGAAGGTTGGGTTTTGTAAGGCGGCTAATACGTCTAGGCTGAGCTTAGGGGAGAGGGTGAGGCCGACAGGTGTATTCAAGAAGGCAAAAACTGCTCTGAAGCCTAAGGGTATCAGGTAGGCTGTCAGCACTAGGAGTACTCCAAAGGCCAGATGGATATTCCTGTCCAGTTTGTCCCAACCGTAGTAGTAGACAACTATTGCTAGGAAGTGTAGGAGAATAGCCACTATAGATATCCCGAATGGGATCATTGTTATGTTTCCCGCGATGCCAAGGAAACCTGGATAGAAGCTTAAGAGGAATACAGTGAAAGCCGTTCCCATGACGCCTGCTAGACCGTAGGTTGCAGCGTATATTCGGAAGAAGCTATAGGCTGTTGCATCTATTTCTTTGTCACGTTTGATGTCGGCCTGCCTTTTGAGAAATACAACTATAGTAGACAAGGCTATGCCTAGGTTTACCGCGACTATGTGCAGGCCGAAGACTAGCGCGAGGAAAAACACCGGGGCATTCATTACTGATCACCTCTCAATGACGGGAGATATAATATCCTGTAAGCCGCATAGATGAGTAGAGAGAGGGCAGCCAAGAAGATAAACGCTACAAGAATGTATGCGGAGGGGCTTGCAGGGTTTGCGGTGTGTGCAACGTCAACGGTCATCACCCCGTAGATGGACCATGGCTTACGGCCGATCTCCCTTACAGCCCAACCTAGAAATGATACAAGCTGTGCGAGTATGGGGCTTAGGGCTGCAAGCACGAGTAGAGATGTGTTTATCTTTGTATTCTTGTAAACGAGGACAAACATGACTATCGCGAAGAGTCCTAGCAGGACTGCAAGGCCCGTTTTAACGTAGTAAAGATAGTGGATGAGCAAGGGAGGCCTGCAATCAGAGATAGGCGGGGCACCTCCTAGGACACAGTATCCCGGAGGTATAAGATCGTAATCGGGTAGCTGCGCATCAGGCCTCCCATATATTATTATTTTCATCAGGTTCTCTATTCCAAACGTCCGAGGGATGCTCATGATGCTGCTGCTCTGGCCCTCCATTGCGGCTAGTTTTTCAGGGTTATAATGCGCTATTTCCTCTCCCATCACGTGGCCAAAAATTGCTCCCTGTACAATGATAGCTATGAGTGAGAGTATAACGCCGAAGCGTAGACCGGTCTCGTAGTATTCCGACCTCTTCTTTAAAAGAAGAAGGGCGTATGCCCCTAGAATGGTGAAAGCTGTTGTGGTGATTCCAGCACCTATAGAGTGTAGGATGCTTCCTGGATAGACGGGAGACAGGAAAGTGACGCTTGTATACCCGACATGCTCGACTGTGGCTAACAGGATGCTGTCGACTAAATCTTTTACAAGTATCTTCTCAGCTGGAAGTTGAATCCCGGGCTTCAAGAAACCAGCTAGTACGCTGTCCCTTAGGGTCACTCCACTCCAAGCTTCGTATGCGAGACGTGCAACGATACTTGACGGGACATAGACGGCGACCCCCTCTTTAACCTCGCCAACCACTTCTACCCCCAGAGGGAGAAGTTTTGGCACGTCGAGAGCAGAGGCTATCTGCGATGGGAGAACAAGTAGAACTTTGGGATATCCCTGCTGGTAGAGCCAGCCTTTCTGCTGGTCGAAGGCCGGGGCTATCCCGGTGGGAGCAACCATGTAGCTGTTAACGCTCACAATCATGGCTGCGCTGAACCATGCACCGAAGAGCGCTAGGAATGCTATAGCTATTCTCGCGTTTAGCGACAGCTTGCTCCAGGCAAAGACAAGTAGGTAGATGAAGACTATCTCGGTGAGAAAGGCGAAGATTTCAAGGTACAGTGGGAAATAAATGTAACGTCCAGCAGCTTCTAGGAGGTTTGGCCATATCACTACGAGTCCGAACTCGGATGCCGTCCCCGAGGCAGCTCCGACGGCGAATATTAACCCCAGGGCTTTTGTGGCTGTTCTAGCTATTTTTTCGTAATTCGTTTTTCCTGTTCTCTTGTAAGCTAGTAGGGCGAGAAGGATCACCAGCGGTAACCCGAGCACGTACTGGAGTATGAACCAGTGTATTTCGATGCCGATGATGCTTAAAATCCTATCTATAGATGCTGGGTAACTCAGCCATTGGCTTAGTAAATCCATGTTTATCAATTTTCTAACATTTTATTTTATTAATAAAAATTTTTCCTTATATGATTTTAACCCAAAATTTAAAAGATAAGGATACTGCCCTAGAAGCCATCAAGGATCAAATTCTCCATGAAAAATTTTTAGATCTATCTTGTATTATATTGTAGAATGTCAGCGAGGAGGGTTTTGATCCTTCTAATGTTGGGTTGGGGCTTAGGGGCGATGTGCGCAGGGATAGTCAGCGGGACGCTAAGCCTTATTAAATCGGATCTGCACCTAACCGGCGAGGAAACTGGTCGTGTTCTGAGTAGCTGGTCCCTGGGAATGCTGGTCGGTGCCTCTCTCTATGGGTATTTTGCTGATAGATTCGGGAGGAGGATCAGCATTCTAGTCTCAACGGTTGGTCTAGGAGTCTTCACCTCGCTGAGCTATATCGCTCGTGGCTGGTTAGACTTAAGCTTTTACCGTATCCTAGCAGGAGCCTCTAATGCAGGCTACATGGTTGTGGCTAGCACGATGATGAGTGAGTTTGCTCCCACATACTCGCGCGGCAGGCTAGTAGCCATTCTTGAGAGCTCCTGGGCTCTCGGCTGGCTCCTCGCGTTATTCCTGGCTAGGATCATAGCACCAATATATGGTTGGAGGCCGGTTTTCCTAACTGCCTTATCGTCGATCTTACTTGCAATGATCCTTTACCCTACTTTACCTGAATCGCCTAGATACCTAAAACTAAGAAAGGAGTTGAACTCAAGCAGTTCTGTAGGAGAAGGAGCGGAAAACTCTATGAAGTCAAAGGGCTTAGCAAGTGTTTCTGTATGGGAGCTTCTCAGGCCGCCTTACCTTAGAAGAACGATCATGCTCTGGACACACTGGTTCGCTATAGCTCTGACCTACTGGGGGATTTTCCTGTGGTTACCAGATATGCTCAATGCACGCGGACTTGGCTATGCAAAGAGCCTTGAGTTCTCAATAATTATAACTTTAGCACAGATCCCGGGATATCTCTCTGCAGCCTACCTTATCGAGAAAGCAGGCAGGAAGCCGACCCTTGCCAGTTATATGTTGCTGGGTGGACTAGCAAGTATAGGAGTCTTCATGGCGTCAGCTCAACTCGACCTGCTCATCTGGGGTAGTCTGGTCTCATTCTTCAATCTTGGGGCATGGGGGGTAACATACGCCTATACGCCAGAGCTCTATCCGACGCGGTTGAGGGGGACCGGGAGCGGATGGGCAAACAGCTTTGGTCGGATAGGGGGGATTATTGGACCATATGCCGCCGGCGTCCTCATGCAAACTTTTAAAGACCCACTGACGCCCTTCTCCTTATTCGCACTCATGCACATCGTATCAGCTTTCACTGTATTCACACTGGGTGTAGAGACAAAGGGGAAACCGCTTGAGGAGGTATCCCCCTAGGTCTTAGGCAAAATTATTCATCTCGTCTTAAAGTATTTTTAGCAGCTAAGATTCCTAGTATGGAAGTGGTTATGCGCGTTATAGCTGGTACGACAAACCCGTCCAAGCTGGTGGGTATACGCAGGGCATTTGAAGCTGTATATGGAGCCATAGAGCTCTCTAGTATCCGTGTGGAAACCCCGAACCCACAGCCCTTAGGATTGTTAGAGATATTACATGGGGCTAAGCTGAGGGCTGAAACGGCTTCTAAATCGGTGAATGTCTTTGACTTCTCTGTGGGGGTTGAAGCCGGTATTATCCAGGTAGGAGACTTTTACATTGATGTACAGCTGGCTTATGTCATGGACAATAAGGGGGGTGTCTCAATAGGATTAAGCCCTGGCTTCCCATTACCACGAGCCTTCACAGACGGAATTTTCAGAGGGGATTACCGTGAACTAGAGGAAGTGGCTGATGCTTATTACGGTACGAAGGATATAGGCGAGAAGGGCGGCTTAATAAAGCTGCTCTCAAAGTCTATGGTAACCCGTGAGGATCTAACTTTTCACGCCACGCTTATGGCCCTTATCACTTTCATGAACCGTGAACTCTACGAAGGAAATGTGCGGTAAAACATTATAGTTACGTTGTTTTATCACTTCTAGAGCCGCCTTGTCCTCTCTACCTCTAAGGCATTACTCGAACCCTCGAGTGGTGGCAGAGCTCTCAGAATTTCTAAGGGGGAGATGGGTAGCCGTCCACTGTGAGAGAAAGCTCAAAGATGGTAGGCCGATACTCATAAGGTATATAGGAGCCTTGCCGTTGCGTGTAAGCAAGCCGGCGGACTTTCATACTGTTTTCAAGCGGCTGGCTGCTCTAGGTCCCAGGTCTTTTTATGGCACGGCGAACATCTACCACAAACTTGAAAGGCGAGAGGACGCACTTGACTATTCAAGCAACATCAGACAAAGGACGCTTACCTGGGACATAGACTCCACTCCAGAACACTGGAAGGCTACCGTCGAGGTAGCGCGTCTAATCGTAGAAGAGCTCGAAAAGGAAGGCGTTACAAGGAGCGTGTGGCTCAAGTGGAGCGGGCGTGGGATGCACGTCCACGTGCACGAGGGGGCTTTAAGCGAGGGTTTCCTTAAGAAGAATGGCGTCCTCGACACGACCTGGTCGGCAGTACAGCTTATACTTGAAAGGATTCGTGGAAAAGTCCACGCGGTGAATCTCAGATACGGCTCTAAAATAAAGGTGGAGAACCTTATGGATCCCCAGAGAGTCTTTACCGCGCCTTTAAGCCTGCACAGGCAACTGGATGTAGTGTGCGTAGCGTTGAAGCCGGATGAACTTGATTCCTTCGAGCCCTCTTGGACAGACCCCTCAAGATTCAAGCACAATACTGGTTGGAGGGTTTTCGAGGAGGGGGAGGCTGAGGCTCTTGCTGAAAAGGCTCTACGCGAGATAGGAGGCTATCTCAAAAAGAGTGAGAGTTCCTATGAAAGACGATTAGATGGAAAGCCCCCCGTAATAAGACAAACGTTAAATCTACCATCTGGCGACGTCGACCTCTCCACTCTCAAACTACACGAGAACCCTGGCCCACTCTACAGGAGGAAACTCTTACACGATCCAAGACTAGCGGTAAGATTTCTTGAGGATATTCTAAGCCATTACGTTCTTGGAAATATTTCGCTCGCGGAGGCAGAGTCCCTTATAAGCAGCACTATGAATGTAACTCTACTTACTCAGGGCTACGCTCGGGAAGACGTTGAGAAGTTGACCAAGCTTTATGGTGCAGCACTTAATCTGTTAAAGACGGCAGGAACGCCGGAAAACTTACGTATGCTGCTGTCAGCCAAGTCTTAGTCCCATAGGGTTCTCTCAGAACTAAACTTCTTTGCCCTCATATAAGATCAAGGGGCTATACCTCCTTTATTTTACATGCTAGACTACTCGCAAGGCCGTATGTTCTATTATAGTTCACCATACGTGATGCGTGGTTAACCAACGATTAGCTTAAAGGTGACCTTCAGGTAACTTAACAAAATGTCGGTGGAAGCGAGGAAGAAATAGATCTGTTGAAAAGGAGGGCGCTCTCATTCCTTGAGGCCGCGAAATTTTCACTGCAGAAGGGGTTCTACGACCTTGCAGCCTTCAACGCAGAGCAGGCCGCTCAAATATACTTAAGGCCACACTATTGGAGCTTATAGGAGATTATCCAAGAACCTACTCCCTAATACATCTCCTAAGCGAGCTCAAGCGAGTAGATGAAAAATTGGTAGACGGGTTTATAAGGGAAAATAAAAGAGGTTTACACAACTTGGAGGACGCTTACCTAACAAGCAGGTATTTCTATAAGAGTTTTGACAGAGAAGACGGGGAATACTTGATCGATCTCGCTGAAAGGGTGATTAGCCTTTGTGAAAAACTTAGACATAGCATGGGAAAGATCTAAGATTCTTAGAGACTGGAGGGAATACGTCATCAAGATAGTTGAAGCAAGCAGGGAGGTTTTTTCCGAAGATCTGGTTGGAGTCTATGTTTTTGGGAGTGCTGTCTCAGGTAAGTTAGTGGCTACATCCGACATCGATCTACTAATCGTAGCTAGGAACTTACCAGCATCGTTACTTGCAAGGACTGAGTTAAAGGAAAGAATAGAAGTCGCCGCTGGCTTGCCGCTTATTCACCCTTTTGAAATCCACCTCGTAAGCGAGGAGGAAGCAAAAATCTACTTTAGACATATTGGAAGAAATTACCTTAAGCTTTATTGATGTAGTCGGATCATCCCAGGTTAACTTTTGGTCACGTAGGGGCAGCATGAGTTTATGTTACTTTTTAGTAATCCTTGTAGGCCTCACGTGACTACTTGATAGGTGATTTCCTGAGTAGTTTAGGGGTTAAGCTACAACTCATCCTGCTCTACATCCGCAAATTCTATCATAGCTCTGATACCTGTTAGAGTTTCAAAGGCGCTTGATTTCTCGGCTAAGCGTCTCTCAAGCCATATAGGTGGATTACAGGAAAGCAGGAATATTAGTGAAGACCCCTCGAGCTCTATTCCTCTGTAACACCCGTATGCCTCGTAAGCGCCCCAGCCCGAGTAAACATCGTCGAATGTATCTGCCAGCCTGACCGTCGCTGCTATCAGTCGGGCTTTTTCTCCAAGGTTCTGTAGCTCTGGATCGCCTAGAAGATCCGTGGATCTCCTGTGGTGGAATATGGCCTTCGAGACGACCAAACGGTTACAACATTTTGTCAGCTCTCCTAATTCAAGGGCAAGCCTAGCACCTTTCTCGTGGTGCTCCTCCTCGCTAGACACTACTCTCCCGACATCGTGAAGAAGGCCAGCAACGTACGCGTTCAGATAGTCCTCTCTCTCAAGATTGATAATGCCTGAGATGGCTTCGAGTATATCAAGGGCTACGCCGGCGACTGTTGAGGCATGGTTTTTATAGAGTTCCCAGTAGCTCGATTTCTCGTCCCTGATGCTCTCGAGTTTATTCACAAGACGTACTATCAAATCCTCTCCCACAAGATCCCTTGCCCGGAAAAACCAGCGAAAGGCTAGGCTCTGTGAGGGCGTCTCATCCATAAATCCAAGCGTGCTAAGCTTTCTCTTCACCTCTGATGCTGGCAACCTGTATTTAAGTCCTAGAATCATGGCTACTGTGATGCCGCTTCTTCCAATCCCTCCTCGGCAGTGTACAAGAACTTTTTCGCCACCTTGAAGCCTTTGCAGTACAGGTAGAGCTACATGCACCAAGACGTCTTCGAAAGGATTAAATGAAAAATCCATGATGGGGTACTCCATGATCTCGACACCGGGGGGCGGTTCATAGGAGCACTCGTGCTCAGTTAGATCCACTATCATGCTCAGCCCCTCTCTCGCCAAAGAAGCCAGGAGCTCGCTGTCTGGACAGGAGGACCAGTAAAGCCCATCAATATAGCGGAGTCTAGCCATTGTCCAAGCAATTCCTAGTCGTTTCAAAGAGTAAAATCCTTGACGGTTAGCAGGGCTGGATAACACTATGCGAGGAATTCTTTGGGCATGAAAAACAGCGAGTAGAAATTCGTATTGGAAAAAGGAAAAGTCTTAGAGGGTAAAAAGACGGCTATCATGGAATACCTTTAATGTTCAAGAGGATGGAGACCAGTATCGGCTCCGTAGCCATTAAAATTATGAGCCGGACAACGTCTGCGAGAATTCCAACCTTGAACATGTTTGAAGCTTTCACCTTTCTCGAGCCGTATATTATCGCCATGGGAGGCGTAGTAGACGGCAAAGCACTAGAGATCGAGCAAGCAAGTGCAGCCGTGATCACAGGATAGGCCGGGTTTACCCCCATACCTTTGGCTATCGAGGCTACAAGCGGGACGGTTATTATAGCAGCCGCGGTGTTTGAGGCTGGAAACGTTATAGCGAATCCTATCAGGGCCGCGACAGCCGACAGACTGTATATGTCGAGGGTCCCAAGCTTAGAGATCATTAAGGCTAGCCAATTTGAGAAGCCGCTTGAGTCGAGCGCATATCCCATGGCTATTCCTCCGCCGAACATGAATATCACGTTCCAGTCTATCCCACTTGAAATCTCGTCCATCGTGAGCAGGGGGCCTTTCTTCGTTTTAATAAAGCCTAAGGCGATGATAGCTAGAACGGCCGGCGCGGCTTCAGGCAGGAGGGTGGTGACTGTCTTAGCTAGCGGCTCATAGCGAGCGTCCAGAGAGGAGGCTAGTAGGATGGCTCCCGGTAGAATCCAAAGCGTTAATGTGGCGAAAAATACGGCTAATACTAGCTTCTCTTCAAGAGTGAGGGGTTTTTCATCTAGTAGTTTAGGGGGCTCAACACGCTTTTCGGGAATCTTTAAGATCTTGAAGACTATTAGCCAGGTTACAAATAGCCCTATCAAGGCTTGGGGAGTCCCAACAATAATCCAGTCTAGGAATGTGAGCTTGAAACCCTGAATACTCGACTCAAGAACCTGCTTCGCGACTAGGTTGGGCGGAGTGCTTATCAAAAATAACATAGCCCCCGCGGTGGCAGCTTCACCCAAAGCCAGCATGGTAGCCTCCACGTACTGGTCTGAAGCTCTCATAAGCGTGAGCAAAGACAACGCGATAGGGAACACAACACTAGCAGAAGCCGTGATAGAACCCGTGATTGTCAGCAAGAATGCAGGTAGGCTTGCCGCGAAAAAGGCCACTAGCGCAGGGTCACCTCCTGAGTAGAGCTTAGCTATTGCTAGTGCAGCCCTCTTGTCCACACCCCACTTTTTAAAAGCAGCTGCTAGAACAAAACCTCCCATAAAGATCCATATTATAGGGTTCGTAAAACTGGTTAGAGACGTCGACCACGAGACGTATCCAAGAAGACTAAACAGCGCCGCCGCCAAAATACCGGTTAAACCTAACGGAACCGCCTCCGTCACCCACCACTCTGCAATCCATAGAAGCCCTCCCAGGGCGATCTGCGGGGCTTTAGGCGCTCCGGGCACCCTGGATGCCTGCTCAACTAAAGGAAGCGGTGGAGAAATAACCATCAGCAAGAAGAGAATTGGTCCAATTAAGATCTTTAAAAGGCTCCTTCTCATGCTTGTTCTTGACTAATCACTCGTAAGCAAAATAAAAAGATATTTTCCCGACGCGTAAAGGGAGTTTTAAGGTTTATTACTCACCTATAGAATGAACCTCAAGGAATCTAATTGTTCATTTAATCTGAGTGTTTCTGTAAATAATAATCAAAGGATTAAAGTGTTAAAAAACAACTAGAAATTCATCTGGGAACTGCAAATAATGTCTCTTCTTCAAGTTTAATCTTCACGCTGCTCCCAGCATCTAAGCGCACGTTGACAGGCGTTCTAAGCCTTATAAGGTAGCCCGACAACGATATAATGTATTCATAATGATCACCCAGATAAGATCCCGTCTGGATTTTCACGTCTATTACGTTGGATGTCTCAGTGGGATGCGCGAGTCTCACAGCTTCAGGTCTAACGGCAAGGAAAACTTTGCTATCTTTCGTCACTTTTTCTAAGTTTGTCCTGGCTAAAAGTTCAATATTTCCCTCTTCTAGGGCCACCCTGACGAGGCTCTTGTCACGATTCACTATTTCCAAGACATTTCCAGGTATCAATGTGGTTATACCCATGAACTCTGCCACAAATCTCGTGGCCGGAGAGCCATAAATCTCCTCAGGAGAGCCTATCTGCTCTATCCTCCCCTTGTTCATTACAGCTATTCTGTCACACATGACTAATGCTTCAGCCTGGTCATGGGTAACGTAAACAGAAGTTATTCCTAGCTCACGCTGGAGTTTTCTAAGCTCGAACCTTACTTGTTCACGAAGCTTTGCATCCAGGTTGCTTAGAGGTTCATCGAAGAGTAATGCTCTAGGCTGGACGACGATTGCCCTCGCAACTGCAACTCTTTGCTGTTGCCCTCCACTCATCTGGTACGGATACCTGTTCAAGAGATCCTGGATTTGTAACAGTTCTGCAGCCCACTGGACACGCCTCTTAATTTCATCTTCTGGAATCTTTCTGAGTCGTAGTCCGAAGGCTATGTTTTCGAAGGCCGTTAGGTGAGGGAAAAGGGCCCAGCTTTGAAAAACCATTCCTAAGCCTCTTTTCTCGGGTGGAAGCTGCGTTATATCTTCCCCGTCGATCAGAACCATTCCACGGTCGGGCTGGGTTAGCCCTGCAATGATACGTAGAGTTGTTGTTTTTCCGCTACCTGAGGGCCCTAGTAGCCCGAAGAACTCTTTGTCCTTAATCTCTAGATATTCTATCTCTGCAGCTACTACCTTTCCCCCGTAATACCCTTTATATATATCTTTAAGCTCTATCCGAACCATTACCTACCACCCGCTCCACCTAGTGAAACAGAAACACGGAAATATTTTTCAGATATGAATCCGCCGATCAGGCTCGGGAAAAGGATAAACAAGCTTACGGCGGCGGCTCGTGGAGGAGAAATCGCATAGCCTCGGATGAGTTCATACACAATGATAGTCAGTGTTTTAATGGAGGGTGCTCCTAGCAGTAGTGTCATTACGAACTCGTTGAGGGATATAGCCATCGAGAAGATGAAGGCTGAGAGGAGCCCTCTCCAAGTTATAGGTAGGTAGACCTTTGTTATTACCTGTAACCTTGTAGCTCCGAATACTCTGGCCACTTCCCCGAGATCCTTTGGAACCTGCATGAAGGATGCCGTTATACTGCGAAGTGAAAAGGGTATTGCAAAGAACATGTGGGCAGGTATAAGAGCGATGAGATTATTCCTTAATCCCAACCAAGTGTAAAGGAATAGGAGTCCTGTTCCAACGACGATAGCCGGTAATGCCATGGTAAGGTTGACGATGGTTTCGGTTAGTATGGCGAATCTGTCTCTATTCATTGCTAGATAGTAAGCCGGAAGTATGCACAAGGCTACTGTCGACAAGGCTGTGAGTGGCGCGAGTATATAGCTGTTAATTAACGCTCCCTGCACATAGGGATCATTTATCATTTTAAGTATCCAGTTCAGACCGATGCGGGAGGGGAAGAGGTCTGTGCCAAAGTACCATTGCTCAGCCAGCGCGTAAAGCACAGCCATGAATACAGGCGCTATGTAGAAGAATAATAGGAAGGTAAGGATAATTATATCCCAGGCTCGTTGTCTATCCATAATTCTATCTCACCTGGTAAACAATCGCTTTTGTTGTATATCTGAAGAAGAAGTATCCTGCAAGAAGCGATAAAATTATGTAGACAAAGCCGGAGGTGAATGCCATCAAGTAGTTGAAGAACAGTGTGACATCGTTTAATATCACAACGCTCAGATATTGGGGCCAGGAGGCGCCAAGAACCAGGGGCGTCGAAACGCCTGTAAGATTATCCAAGAATACTATGGAAGAGGATGCGAGTAGAGCGTATTTTGAAAGCGGGAAATATATCTTTGTAATAACCGTTCTCATTGGCGCGCCAAGTATTCTGGCGGCTTCTACTATCTCAGGGTTGATCAGTTGAAGCGGGCCATAAGTTAAAAGGAATGTGAGAGTAAAGGTATACCATACTTTACCCAGGATGATGCCTATACCGTAAGGATCATTTACTAGATATAGTGGTTCCCGTATTAATCCCAGTTTCTGAAGAAGCCAGTTAATCCCTATGGCTAGATATCCTTTAGGCCAGAGAAGGGTCCACCACATGAATGCAGCTATAAGGTACGGGGTGTAGATTGCTATCAGTGGGACAAACGAAAACTTGCCCCACCAGCCTGGTCTTCGAATAGTCAAGTAGATTGCGAAAAGATACCCGGTTGCCACAGCTAGAAATGTCGCGACTGCGCTGTTCCAGACAGTAAAGAAAGTAGACTCCAGATAGAGGCTTCCAGGAGTGAAGAAAGTCTGGAATCCCTTGAGTGTTGGTTGCTGGACTCCAGAGAATGATATTATTCCGAAAGCCCCAAGGATGACTATTCCCAGGGGTATTACTAGCATAACTAATAGGTAGAGGTATATCGGCAAGAGATATATTAGTGGAGCTGAATTCTGAGAAGACATTACCATCCCCGGCAAAAAAAGAAATTATTTTTATAACAAGTAATTTATTTCTTAGCCACCTCGTCTACCCACTTTTGCATCATGTAGTTCATGTATTCTGCATGTCTGAAGTAGAACGGTCCATAGAAGAACCACTTCTCGAAGCTTCCGTAAGGAATATTGACCGGCCAAGCAGGGTTCGCTTTAACGTCAGCGGGTACAAGGTTCCAAGCATTAGGTACAACGGGGAATGTGCCCTCGTTGGCAGCTATGTATGCTTGAGTCTCGTCTTCGAGGAGATAGTTTATGAAGAGTAAGGCTGCGGCCTTGTGTGGAGCGTTGAAGGCTACTATAACTCCGTCCCAAGGTTCAGGCATGCCTGGGTCAGGTATGTACATCCCGACCCACTCTGGCTTAAGTCTTCCCTCATTAATCTCGGCAAGGACTGTGTCTATCCACTGAGGTTCAAGCCAGACCTCGCCAGCCTCGAATAACTGTATGGCGGCGACGTTACCTTGTGGATAATTGCCTGGCTGATACATGTATTTCTCGATCTCGTTGAGGTAGTCCCAGAAGTTCATTCCGCTCTTACCGGGGCTGTACATGATATCGTGAGCTCTCTGCTCACTGTATCCTGCAAAGGAAAACTTATCGTACCCGTACTGACTGTAGAGAAGTGCCATGAGGAATGTATGTCCGCTACCGCCCTTGTTTGGATCACAATAAGTAAACTTTCCGGGATGCTTCTTGACCCAGTCAAGAAGCTGGTCCAGGCTCTTCGGGACATCGGCGTTCGGCCACTGACCTAGAATGTCCTTCCTGTATAGCATGACGACCTGCCACCACACGATGGGGATGTATCTCCCGTCCGTGGGGTACATGTCTGTGCCAAACATGTTAGCTAGGAGCGGGACCTTCTTTGCATTCGGGATTATCTCCCTCAGGTTTACGTCCCAGACTACACCGTTCTCCTTTGCCATTTTGAACGGGAGAGACCACAGGAATACAACATCGTATTGTCCCACAGTCTTGCCTGCTTGTTTGTCGGCGATAAGTGATTGAACCGTGCTATACCAGTCTCCCAGGACAACCTGGCACTGTATTCCATACTTGGCTTGGAAGTTCTGACACACATGGTTGAAGACGTCTTGTTCATGAGTTCCTCCGAATATTGCGAAAACAACTTTCCCTTCCTGTTTAGCTAGGGACTCTATCTGGGACCAATTATACGCGTATACTGTTTTCTCATTTAGTGGGAGGTTATATGTGACAGAGCCTTGGGGAGTAGTAACAGAAGGCTTGGGGGTTACTAGTAGAGCCAAGGCATATCCTAGAATGAGGAAAATTACTGCTATGGCTGCCAGTGTTATATAATTCTTGGGCTGTTGTCCTGCCACGAGAAATATTTTCAAATCGTATCTTATAAGTTTTTCGTTATTCAATATTATATAAAAAGAAATAAATTAAAAACATTTAATTTATTGACTAATTAATCAGTATTGACAATATATATAATATAAAAGGCTTTCACTATATAGGAAACACTCA
>ERZ1669248.366-NODE-366-length-22895-cov-17.525744_pt1 | contig 22895 bp, 20 predicted proteins | sample MGYA00579296_ERZ1669248 | MGnify/ENA primary metagenome ERZ1669248 (study PRJEB41166, sample SAMN08046057) | hot springs metagenome | biome: hot spring; feature: neutral hot spring; material: thermophilic sediment; isolation source: thermophilic sediment from...
GTAACAACAACAGTAACAGTTGTTGTTATTGTTGGTGCTATTGTAGGTGTTGGAGATGGTGTTGGCTTAGGAGTTGGTGTGGGAGTCGGAGTAGGAGTTGGTGTAGGTGTAGGCGTTGGAGTAGGAGTAGGAGTCGGTGTAGGAGTGGGCTTGGGTGTTGGAGTTGGTGTAGGAGTTGGAGTAGGTGTAGGTGTAGGCGTTGGCGTTGCTACTAATCTCACTATTTGTTGCCATATTATTGAGGTCGGGATGAGTAATCCACCTTTGTCAATTGTTTGTACCCATTTTGGTGGTGTTGGTGTTTCACCTGCTTTGGCTATGCCGAAGAGTATTGGCCATGCACCTGCATCCCATGGTGCAGCAGGCCACCACCATGGATTATCGTTGTTAGGCCATCCTATCCAGTATTTTGTATTGTATGCGTACCAATGAGCTCCATAGAACAATGGTATTGCTGGTAAATCTCTTAACCATATTTCTTGCAACTTCTTTATGGCTTCGACATATGCTGTTGGATCATATGCTTTACTTGCTGCATTGTCTATTAATGGTATAACTTCTTTGTTGTTATATCTTTCCCAGTTGCCTGCAGGTGCTGATAGCCTTGGGTCCATTACCCATCTATAAACACCCCATGGATGATCAAAGCCTATACCCCCATCCCATCCTATAACCATATCATATTTTCCTTCAATAATATTGTTCCACCATACGCTAAAGTCTGGGAAGTATGTTCGAACATCTATGCCTATCTTTCTAAGGTTTTCTGCAATCATTTCACACATCATCATCCAATCTGTCCATCCATATGGAACAGATATTGTTAAGTCTTTTAGTGGTGTTCCATCTGGAAGTTCTCTAATACCATCACCATTTCTATCAATTATGCCTGCATCATCCAAAATCTTCTTGGCCTTATCAAGATCTGTTGCAAAGAAGCATTCTGTAGATCCTAGATACATCTGACAAAGGTCCGTGAATATGTACTTTCTATAAACTTCAAACACATGATGTACAGCTACAGCTGTAGCTTGTGGTGAGTAACCGAAGTAAGCTTTTTCAAGCATATCAGTATATGGTATTGCGTATGCTATAGCCTTTCTCACAGCTACATTTTGAAATGCTGTCTTGTTTAAGTTTAGATAGAGAAAGATTAGTCCTGAACCAACATAATATGGTTTGCTCTTATACCATGTGCCTATGCCTTTAGTAAACAATGTCCATACCGAGGGTATGAAGGTTCCTGCCCAATCTGCATCTCCCTTTTCAAATGCTGTATTAGCTGATGGATTATCCTTATATATTATGTGTGCAAGGTATTTTGGTTTTGGTAAACCAAATATATCTTTGCCCCACCAATCATCAACTCTAGCATATATAACTCTATCAGTATCATAGTAATATAGTTTGTATGGTCCTGAAACAACTTGTTTTGCTGGATCATCGTTTTTCCATTCCTTTATTTTCTCACCCATTTGATTCCACAAAGGCTCTATAACATGTTTTGGCATTGGATAGAGTCCTAGTGCACAACCTACGAATGAGAAGTAGTTTCTTGGCGGATCCTTAATTCTGACCTCAACAACCTTATCTCCAATAGCCTTTATATATTCAACATAATCCCAGCAACCAACACCTGGACCAAGGTTTACCTTTTGTACAACAAAGTATGTAAACTCAACATCATAAGCTGTTATTGGTTTTCCATCACTCCACTTAGCTTGAGGCCTTATATAAACTCTAAGTGTATAGGGATCAACAAACTCAAATCTTTCAGCAATTACAGGAAGCCATGCATCTTTCAAAGCGCTGTAGGTGAAGAGAGGCATATAAAGATAGCCCCAAGTTCCCCATGTTGTGGATGGTTGAAATAGATTCCAGCCTGGTGGAGGCCCCCACTGAGCTCCTATAACATACACTGTGTCTTCTCTAGGTATCGCAACCTGTGCTCTTGTATAAGCGCTTGATAATGCAACTAGGATAATTAATGCAATAGCAGTAATTGTGGTAAGAATTTTTGTATGAGTTTCTGCTTTACCCTTAATTTTCTTTGCTTTTACTAGGATGTGCATTGAGTTCAACCCTAGATGTTGATTTTAAGCTAGGTTTTAAAAATTTTAATGCAAATTATTGGAACATTTAGTATTAATAGAAGCATAACAACACTAAGACTTTATTAACATTTTAACATTACTGATGCTGGTATAACTAGAATACATTGATAAGGCTATGCTCTTTAAAATAACATTTCAAATAGTATTGAAAAGGAATGAACTGTTATAATCATTAATGTTTAATGCTACAATTCTACTTTAATTCTTGTTACAATAATCCATGGCTTATTTATTTTTGGTTCTTATGAGCTCAATCATTTTTGCTAATGAGCTTCTTAAGATGCTTATATCTGACATTATGGCTACGAATTTGAATCCCATTTCAATGTATTTTATTGCTAATTGTGTGTCGAAGGCATGTATTCCCGGGGTTTTATCGAATTTTTCGCATGTTTTTAGAACTTTTTGTATTGCTTCAACAAATTTTGGGTGGTTGTATTCAAGTGGTATGCCAAGATTTGTTGAAAGATCCATTGGACCTACATAGTATATGTCTATTCCATTGACGCTCACAATTTCTTCAAGATTCTTTAATGCTTCTTCAGTCTCAATTTGAACAGCAACTACAAGGTCTTCTAGCTCAAATTTTTTGTAGTAGTCTAGAAAGTTTATGGCTCCGTAGAGAATAGCTCTTCTTGGGCCCACACCACGTACACCAGTTGGTGGATACTTAACATACTTCATAACATTTTCAGCTTCTGTTCTTGTGTTGACCCATGGAACTAGAATACCTGTTGCTCCAACATCTAGAACTCTTTTTATAACGACCATGTCATTCCATGGAACTCTAACAATAGAGGCTATGTCAGGGTTTTTAACACCCATTAGAAGAATTTCCAGGTTTGAAACATCTATAGGTGCATGCTCCATATCAAAAACAAGCCAATTTATTGGTAATGTGGATATAGCTTCAACAACATCTGGATGAGCTATTGTTATCCAAGTTCCTAAAGCAACTTCACCACTTTTCAAAATCTTTTTGAGTTTAGACAATTTATCCACCTTTGCATCAATTTCTTTTCAAAATATTTAAATCTTAGTTGCTTCAACATATGTTTGTGATTATACATGAGGAGGGTTTTGTTAACTGCTCCTATACACCAAGATGCTGTTGAGTTGCTTAGAGGTGTTGCAGAAGTTGTTGTATCTGATAAGCCTTTGAGAAGCGAAGATGAGTTGATGAATGTTGTGAAAGATTTTGATGCTGTTATCTCTATGGGTGTTGAGCCATTTACAAAAAGAGTTTTAGAGAATTCTAGTAGGTTATTGATTGTTGCAAGGCATGGTGTTGGATATGACAATATTGATGTGGATGCAGCTACAAGACTTGGGATATGGGTAACTATAACACCTGTTGAAGAGCTTTTCGATGCTGTTGCTGATCATGCTATTGCTCTGCTTCTGTGCATAACTAGAAAAATTTGTGTTGCGGACAGTTTTGTAAGGCTTGGTAAATGGTTTGAAAAACCATTTGATAAACAACTCTTTATCGGAATTGGTTTGAGAGGTAAGACGCTGGGGATTGTGGGGCTTGGAAGAATAGGGGCTAGAATTGCTGAAAGAGCTAAGGGTTTTGGGCTAAAGGTTATTTACTATGATATTGAGAGAAAAATTGAGTTGGAGAAAAGACTTGGTGTGGAATTTTCGCAATTTGATTATCTTCTCAAAAACTCTGATTTCATAGTTGTTTCAGTGCCGTTAACAGAAAAAACCAGGGGTTTGATAGGGGAGAGAGAACTCTATATGATGAAGCAAAACGCTATACTAATCAACATATCCAGAGGAGCAGTAGTAGATCATAAAGCTCTTGTGAAAGCACTAAAAAGTGGTAGATTGGCTGGAGCAGCACTAGATGTTTTTCATGTTGAGCCTATCCCACCAACTGATGAAATTGTGAAACTTCCAAATACTGTACTAACACCTCACATAGCTTGGTTAACAGAGGAAAGCAGAAGGGCAATGGCTATGAGAGCTGCTGAAAATGTTATAAAAGTTCTCAATGGTGAAGAACCTCTAGATGCCATCAACCCCACAGTTAAAGAATTTGCTAGAAACAAGAGGGTTAAGGGTGTTTAGTGAAATGATTCAAATATGTTTTGCTGCCTATAGTGAAGAGCCAGAGAAGAGTGTTGTTATCAACGCGATTAAGGTTGTAGATAATCTGAAAAGGTATTGCAGCAATGTGGTCATCTTTGTAGGTGGTTACTGGGGGCTTATGAAAAACATTGTTGATAGAGCAATAGAAAATGGTTTTCAAGTTGTTATTGTTTCTCCAATATCAGGTGAGGAAACAGATTTTCCTGAAGAAGCTATAGTGTTTAAGCCTGGAGTTGACTACAGGGTTAGAAGCGTGTTCATGGTTAGATCATGCAATGCTTTAATAGCCGTGGGTGGCGAAAGTGGTACAATACATGAGATTGTAGCAGCTTATACAGAGGGAAAACCTGTTTACGTTCTAAAATCGGGTTTGTCAAGCGATAGAATAGAGCTTTTAGCACCACACATAGATAGAAGAGCCCTATCCGAAATAAAAATGTTTTCAGATCCAGAAAAACTTGTTGAAGCTCTTGCAAATGAGGTTTGCAGCAAAAACATTATTAAAAGAGTTTCTGAAAGAAAAAGAATTGGCTAAAAAACATTTAAACATGGTCATACTACATGAATTCTACTACAAGCTTTGCATCTTTTTTGCTTATAGCTCAAGTTCTTGTGCAACATTCTTCAAACTTTCCAATGCTAGCTTAAGAAGCTCTTCTACGCCTAACCCCAGTTGTTGCACCTCCATTATCCTACTTCTATCCACCCCTCTAGCAAAGTCTTTTGACCTAAACTTCCTCATAAGCGTATTTAATTTCACTTCAGAAATTCTCTTTCCTGGCATAACCAATGCAGTTGCAACTATTAAACCTGCGGTATGATCTGCTGCTCTTAGGGCATGTAGAAGCTTCTTAGCTTTCTCACTTGTTACTACAAAGCCATTATGTTCATTATGACCTGCAATAGCCTGTAAAGCATCTTCAGGTAAAACGTTTTTCAGAATATTTAATGCTTCCAAGCCATGTCTACTCATATCTCTATTTACATAGTCATAGTCTATGTCGTGCAACAATCCTACAAGGCCCCAGAGCTCCTCATCTTCTCCAAGCATCCTAGCCAAACTTCTCATAATGCTTTCAACAGCAATGCAATGCTTTATCATCTTTTCATCTACCAAATACTTTCTCAAAAGATTTAAAGCCTCCGTTCTTGAAATCATTTAACATACCACACAACTAGGGTTTTATCTGAGCCAAAACGGTTTTGGTATGTAATTAATAGATCAATGCTTTATAAGGTTTTAGTAGTAAAGTAGATGTTTAAACTCATTAAAGTAAATTGAGAATGCCTTAGATTTATTCATTAAAGGGTGAAGAGGTTAGAAGTTGTTTCATTATGGCTTTGAGCTTTGCTTTGTAGGTGTTTTGCAGGTGCTTTTAAACCTCTTCTTTATGTCGACTAGAATATTACCATTGATTTCAACACCTTTTTGAATTAGCTTATAAACCTCCTCTTCCAGATCAAGTTCTGTGAATATGCATAAGCTGTTAAGCTTTTTTCTTGCACACTCAATCTCTTCGCAATTGTTAATCTCCTTGATTACAGGGTTTAGAGATGCAACAGTTTTTGCATCTAAAAAGAATGTTAGGAGATTTACTGGTGTTATGAATGATTCTCTACTTCCCTTTCTCAAAGCAATAAATCCCCAAACCCCTTTGGCAGCTAACAATGTTGCTCTACTTGCCTCACTTTCAACAACTTCAAGTATTTTTTCAAGGTTTTCAACATCCTCCTTCGTAACACCTCTAGCACCCAAATAACCACCATTTTCAGCAACTAGTGAAATTCTTTTCAATACATACTCCTGAGATAACTCACCATCGCTACCAGGTGAGTGAACAGCTATAACACTATTGAGTGAAGCTGATGCTGCAAGACCAATAAAATCTGCTAGAGGACTCCACAAATCATCTTCAAAACCAGTTGCAAGAATATCTCCACCAACATCAACAGTAACAACAGTTTCACATCCAAAATAACTCATTATCTCCTCCAACCCCTTCATAACACCATAGACACCCTTCACAAGATCAACAACAGCTATGGGCTCTCCAAGAACCATAGACGTTTTAGCGGCTTGGAAAATAACCTCTCTACCACCTCTAAAAGCCTTTGAAAAACCATTGACAAGCATAGAAAAGTTGCCAATGATTTTACCACCAACTATTTCCTCAAATGGTATCGGACCTGGAACAGGATCAACAATAAACCTCTCCCAAATAACACTAGCAACAAAGGATTTTAAACCAACTCTTCTAGCAGCCAATGAAAGCATTGAAGCTGTTGCAGCATCACCTCCACCACCAGCTGCAAAAAACAATAAACATTTAGTACCTCTACTCAAAAACATGTCCAATAAAGACAACCCCAGCTATACACATCAGATAAATCTTCAAATTAGATAAAAATTTTATGTATTTAAAAAATTGAATTGTAAAAAATTATAAAGGTTGTTTTTGCTTTACTCCACCTCTGCACTTGAAGCTATTGTTTCTCCACTAGATGTTGTAATAACTATATCTACAGTTTTTTCAATTATGGGTATAGAGAGCTGTATGCTAATTGTTTGCTCAGCACCGGCACTAATAGTAACTTCTTTTTGAATTGATACTGGTTTTGGTTTCAGCATTATTGTTATGCTTGTTATCTTCACATCTACATTTCCATTGTTTTTAACCTTTAAAATAAGTACAGAGGTGAGACCTTTACGCTCAATTCTAGCCTCTTTAACCTCTAGCGATGGTTTTTGTGTTTGAGTAGATGTTTGTTGTGCACTTTTTGACTTAAGCAATAACTCATAAATTGGTTTTAGTTGTCCTTCAACTATTTTTAGTATGGAATATGCTTTGTTTGCAAGTATTAAAGCTGTTATCTTGTTACCAGCTTCATACTGTTGCTTTGCTGTTGTAATTAAATCTTCAGCTGTTTTAATTGAATTGTTTACCCAGTTAATGAATGCTGGTTCTAGAACTTTGCATACTGGTGGTGGTGGATATATCATTATACAATATTTGAGATCCTTGGTCATATTCCTTATGTAGCTAAGCATTTGCTTCACTTTTTCCAAGAGTTTTTCTGCCTTTCCAATGGTCACATTATATGCCTTATCCACATTTGCAGTAGGCAAAGACTTTGGCAGCTCCTTGTACTCATCTCTAATAGCCTTTATCCAAGCCTTTATTTCTGCTAGATCAGGCATCCACCTACTTAAGTCCTCTATGCTCGCATTAGCTATTTTCTTTTTCAGCTCTTCAATTCTTTGTAGAAGCTCGTTAATTTTTGTTGTGATGTTAGTGCTTATAGAGACATTTCTTAAGTTCTCAAGTTCTTCCTCTAGTTCCTCTAGTTCCTCTAAAGCCTCTTCAGTCTTATTCTTAACAACCTTTGATACAACAGCAGAGATATTTACAGGTTTCTCAATAGTAATGCGCTTAGATATGTTGACAACAATATTTCTAGCTTCAATAACTTTCTCAATGGCTATATTCAGTGATGCAATAATATCCTTAGACACGTTAGCTTTTTCCAATTTTTTAACAGTTTGATTCAGAATGTTTATGACTATGTTTAAATGTTTATACGCTTCCTCAATACCTTTTGGAACTCCCTTGGCAAGCTCCTTAGCTGTTGCATTGAGAACTATGTTAGCAAACTTCTTTACTCTTTCACGCTCCATCTCCTTTTCAAGCTCTTTTAAAGCTTTGTTAACTTCTCTAATGTTTTTAGCTTTAGTTATGTTAGCTACAATACTTTCTACAGGTATTGTTATATTGTATTTCTTTTCTATGTGCTTAACCCTATTTTCAATAGCTATTTTCAAACCATTAATATATCTCTCTAAAACTATTCCAACAGCATAAGCTCTTCCACCAACCACAATTTCCTTATGAACATCTGAAAGAACTTTTGATGCGTTGTAAATCCACTCTTTAAGCTCATCGAGAGGCAGCTTTGATATGTTTATAGCTAGTAGAGCTGATATCTCAGATTTTAACTCGCTTGAGATATTCAGTGCTTGTACTCTGCTAAGCATTTCTCTAAGTACTAGTGCTTTAGCTAAAAATACCTGGTATGTAACATTTGAGGCATTTACATTTGTTGTTGATTGCTTTGGAGTAGTAGTTGTTGTAGTAGTTTGAGCTAGGCTAAGCTGTCCTATGGAAGCAGCTATTGCTATTGATATTAGCAGTATTGATGCAATTAATTTCATAGTTTTTCCTACAACCATTTTTCTCACCTGATTCAAGCAATTATTTTGTATCTATAGCTTAATAAGGTCTGTTGTGAAGCAAGTGTTTCATGATATATGAAAAGCTTACTGGTTTGTCTTATACTAAACCAAATATTGAAAGTTTCTTACAATCATTGCATAGTTTATGTATATATATTTTTGAGTATGTAAATGTGCGGCTTATATAGAGTATTACACAACTAAAGTAAGTGTGGTGCAAATGAATACTTTGCAACTTATTTACGAGGGTAAGAGTAAGAGGGTTTATGCAAAGGATGAGGATACACTTGTAATTGAGTTCAAAGATGATGTCACAGCTATTGATGGGCTTGTGAAAGCAGTTGCGATTGGCAAAGGTGTTTTAGCAGCAAGAATCTCTGCCTTTTTCTTCAAACTTCTTAATGATGCTGGCATCAAAACTCATTTCATAGAATATGACGGATTTAGAAGAATAATTGTTAAAAAACTTGAAATAATACCTGTTGAAGTAATAGTTAGAAACTATGCCTATGGATCACTACTTAGAAGATTACCTATTTACAAGCCTCTGCAAAAGCTTGAGCCACCTCTACTAGAATTTCACTACAAGGATGACGATCTTCACGACCCACTCGTTTTGGAGGAGGATCTAATCAGAACCGGTATTTTAAGTGAGCAGGAACTTGATTTTATAAAGAGTGTTAGTCTGAGAGTCAATGATATTTTAACAAAATTCTTTGAATCTAAAAAGCTCAGGTTTGTTGATGTAAAGCTTGAGTTTGGAAAATCAAGATCAGGAGAAATATTAGTGGCAGATGAGATTTCTGGAGACACCTTCAGAGTTCTTGATGAAAATGGTAATCACCTTGATAAAGAGGTTTTTAGAAGAACAAAAGATGCTGGTCTTCTTCTCAAGGCATATTTGCGTCTTGCTGAAGTTGTTGGTGTGAGTGTAGATGGTGTCTTCTCATCTTATTGAGGTTATAATAATGAATAAGAGAGGGGTTAGAGATCCAGAGGGGGAGACAATACACAAGCATCTCATACTGAGAAAGGGATACTCGATGGTTTCAAGTGTTAGAACTGGGAAGTATTTTCTGCTTGAAGTAAATGCTAATAGCGTTGAAGAGGCTATGAACATAGCGAAGGAGATTTGCGTGAGACTTAGAATATACAATCCCATTGTACATGACATAGAGGTGAGGCCCCATAGCTAGAATAGCTATTCTAAAGTTTCCTGGAACGAACTGTGATGAGGATGTTCATAATGTTCTAAAAAATGTTATTGGTATTGAATCTGAGATTGTGTGGTACAAAGACTTTTCTTTGAGAAACTGGGATGCTGTTATAATTCCAGGGGGCTTCAGCTACGGGGACTGGCTTAGAGCAGGAGCCATAGCAGCAAACACTCAAGCTATTGAAGAGCTTCGCAATGTTGTTGATGAGGGGGTGCCTGTTTTAGGTATTTGCAATGGGTTTCAAATACTTGTTGAAGCAAATCTTCTTCCAGGTGCTCTTCTACCAAATGAAAATAGTAGGTTTGTGTGTAGATGGGTTAGGACATGTGTTAAGAATCCTAAGGGTCCATGGCTTTCTCTTGTGAGTGATGGTCAGGTTTTGGATATGCCTGTTGCCCATGCTGAGGGGAGGTACTACATAGATGAGGAGACATACAAAAGTGTTGCCTCATCATCGCCAATAATAAGATATTGCCCTGGTTTTAACCCCAACGGAAGTCTATATGATGTTGCTGGAATTGCTACAGAGGATGGCCTAATCCTTGGGTTAATGCCTCATCCAGAAAGAGCTTCTGAAGATGTTTTGGCTCCAAAAGGGTTTAGAGCTGGTGGTAGAGCAATATTTGAAAGCATTGCATATTCCTTGAAGAGGGGTTGGTAATGCCCTTAACAAGTGATGAGGTTAGTGAGATTAGGAAAATACTTGGGAGAGAGCCAACAGCTGAAGAGCTGGCAATGTTTGAAGCTCAGTGGAGTGAGCATTGCTCATATAAGAGCAGTAGAATTCTTTTAAAGCTTTTACCAACAGAAGGTAAGCATGTGTTGGTTGGACCTGGAAAGGATGCTCCTGCGGTAAAGGTTTTTAGTGACTGGGTTGTTGTTTTCAAGATTGAGAGTCACAATCATCCATCAGCTGTTGATCCATATAACGGAGCTGCAACTGGTATTGGTGGCATAGTGCGTGATATTCTAACCTTGGGAGCAAAGCCTGTAGCTCTTCTAGATATGTTGTACATGGGCAATCCAAGAAACTCTCATGCAAACTGGTTAATAAGAGGCATTGTCAAGGGTATTAGCGATTATGGAAATAGAATAGGTGTTCCAACTGTAGCAGGTGATACGTTTTTTGATGAAGCATTCAATACGCAACCTCTTGTTAATGTTGCTTGTGTTGGTATAGCAAAAACTGGAGATATTGTTTTGGATTCTCCAAAACCAGGAGATGTAATAGCTATAATTGGTAATTCAACTGGAAGAGATGGTTTGCTTGGAAGTAGCTTTGCATCAAAGCCTCTTTCAGATGATGTGGATAAGGATATTGGTGCTGTTCAAGTTGGTGATGCCTTAACCGAGAAGCTTCTAATAGACTCTATCCAGATTCTTGTAAAGAAGAAGCTTGTTAAATATGTTAAGGATCTTGGTGGCGGTGGTTTAACAACAGCTATAAGCGAAACAGCTGCTGACCACGGCCTTGGAGTGGTTATTCATCTTGAAAAGCTTCACATAAGAGAAAAGCTTACTCCTCTAGAGTTGCTTGTTTCTGAAAGTCAGGAAAGGATGCTTATAGTTGTTGATCCAAGCAAAATCGATGAGGTTGAGGAGGTTCTAACAAAATTTGATTTGGCATATAGCTTCATAGGCTATTTTACAGATGATGGAGTTATAAGGGTTTACTTCAATGGAATAAAAGTTGCTGAGGTGCCTGCAAAGGAGCTTGCAAAGCCAAGACCAATTAGAAGAGCTTCTACACCACCACAGGAGGCGCTAAAGGGTTTAAAACCAGTTTTTGCTCTTCCTCCAGAGCCGGACTATAGAAAGGCCATACTATCCATAGTCTCATCCCCTAATGTTGCATCGAAGAGGTGGATCTACGAGCAATATGATTATGAGGTAGGGATTAGAACTGTTGTTAAGCCTGGGTATGGTGATGCAGCTGTTTTGAGGCTTTTAGATGGAAGCAAAAGAGGTATTGCTGTAAAAGGTGATGCAAACCCCAGATACACTGCTCTCGATCCATTCAATGGAGCAGCAAATTCTGTTGGTGAGTGTTTTAGAAATCTTGTTGCTGTGGGTTCAAAGCCTATTGCCATAGTTGATGAGCTTAATGCTGGAAATCCTGAGAAGCCAGAGCATTTCTGGTATTTTGAAATGATGTTGAAGGGTGTTGCTTGGATGGCTGAGGAGCTTAAACTGCCAGTTGTTGGTGGCAAGGTGAGTTTCTATAATGAGGATCACATGGGCAAGCAAATAAAGCCTACAGCAACAATTGTTGGTGTTGGCAAGATAGAGAACATTGATAATGCAATGACTATGGGCTTCAAAGAAAGTGGTTCAGCAATAGCTATTGTAGGTGTTACATATCCTGAGCTTGGAGGTAGCGAATATCTCTACAGATTGTTTGGAGTTGAGGAAGGTGAAATACCAAAGCCTAGACCAGTATCTGAGATTAGAAATGCAAGGTTTATTCTAAAGGCAATAAGCCTTGGGTTTGTCAATGCTGTACATGATGTTAGCATAGGTGGAGCTTCTATTGCTGTAGCTGAAATGGCTATTACTGGAAAACTTGGATTTGAGATTGATGTATCAAAAATTTATGCAAGGGGGATTCAAAGAATTGATGAAGTGTTGTTCTCAGAAACACAAGCAAGATATGTTGTTGAGGTCAAAAGAGATAGGATTGAAGACTTCAAGAAACTAGCAAACAAGTTAGGTGTTAGAGTAAGCATTGTTGGTAATGTTATTGATAAGCCAAGTGTTGTTATATGGAATGGTTCGAGAGTTGTAGCGAGTTTTGATCTCAATGAGCTTGCTTATGAATATGAAAATGAGTTGGAAAAGGATCTTGAGAGTGGGGCTTGAATGTGTGGAATTGCTGGGTACATGGGCTCTGGTAACGCAATATCTATTATAACATCTATTCTTTTGGAGTTGCAGCACAGAGGGCAGGAAGCAGCTGGAATAGCTGTTGCTACAAGAGATGGTAGTATACACAGAGTTGTTGGCAAAGGTCTTGTTGTTGAAGCTCTTAGTTACGAAAATCTTTATCTGCTGTACAATCTCGATGGAATTGTTGGTGGCATAGGACATGTGAGATACTCAACATCTGGTGGCTATTTAGATTCCCAGGCTCAGCCCATTGTTGTTGGAGATAATAGCCTCAAAATAGCTGTTGCATTTAATGGCACAATAGCAAACTATGCTAGTCTTGCAAAAGCGTTTGGATTTGGCAATGTCAATGGCGATGCAAAACTTCTTTCAATGCTTTTATACAGGCTTGCTAAAGAGCTTGGAAATGATGTTGTTGAGGCTTTGAAGATTCTGCCAATGTATGTTGTTGGGGGTTACAGCATAGCGGTTCTGACCTCGGAGCCTAGAGTTGTTGTTGCTAAAGATCCACATGGGTTCAGACCTTTATCAATATCTTTTGCAAATAACGAGTTGTACATAGCATCAGAAACAGCTGCTCTTGAAATTGCTAGTCCCTATCCTTGGAGAGAGGTTTTACCAGGTGAAATCATATCATTTGATGGAAGATCATTGGAGCAAACAAAATCACCAATATCCAGGTTTGTATCGCCATGTGTTTTTGAATACGTGTATTTCTCTCGACCTGATTCTGTTTTTAATGGTGTTAACATCTATGTTTCTAGGGTTAGAATGGGTGAGGAACTTGCTAAAGAGGTTCCAACAAATGGTGATGTTGTGATACCTGTTCCTGATAGTGGTAGAGCAGCTGCAATAGGTTTTAGCAAAGTTTCTGGAATACCAATTGAAGAAGGTATCGTTGTCAATAAATATGTTGGCAGAGGATTCATAGCACCTCCAACAATGAGAGATTTTATATCCAGATTCAAATATGGGTTTGTCAAAGATGTGGTAAATGGTAAGAGGATTGTTTTAGTTGATGACTCTATTGTTAGAGGAACAACCATGAGAAACATTGTGAGAAGGCTTAGGGAAATAGGTGCTAGAGAAGTTCATGTAAGAGTTGCTAGTCCTCCATTTAGATACCCATGCTTTATGGGTATAGATGTTGCGTCTAGAGATGAGCTAATTGCTTGGAGACTAATGGACTTAGATGATATTGCTAGAGCTATAGAAGCAGATAGTGTTGGCTATAACAGTGTCCAAGGACTTAGAAAAGCTGTTGGAATACCATTGCTATGCTATGCATGTTTCACAGGACTTTATCCATTCAGAGGATTAGATGTTGATGCTCTGGAAAAATCTTTTGTGAGGTGATTATAGTGAGTGGAATGCTCTCTATCTATGCATTTGACGAGCTCTGGAATTTAGCAAATACTGTGAGATATGGACTAATGGCGTTGCAGCATAGGGGTTTGCAAAGCTATGTTGTTTGCAGTACTGGAGTCGATGTTGAGTGTGTTGAGGGTAGTGACATCGATGTTGCAAAAAGTGCTTCGGGTCATGTTGCAATAGCTTCGATTCATAATTATGAAAATGAAAAGACTTTCACAATTCAAAGAAGTAATGAATATAGTGTCGCCATTGTTGCTGAAAGGCCGTGGAGAAGAATTGACGATTTTGCACTAGATCTTGTAAACGTGTTGAAAACATCTAGAAATAGAGTAGAAGCTTTTACAAATGCTTTATCAAATCTTCAAAGAGATTCTGAAGATGTTGTGCCATCGTTAATGGTTTTAACAAAAGATAAAGAGGTTTTTGTTTGGAGAAGTCACAATGGGTTTTCACCAATTGCTCTAGGTAGCTATGGTTTCGACATGGCTATAGCAGCTTCTGAAAGTGTTGCCATAGATATTCTTGGTGGTGATTTAAAGAAGTTTCTTAGACCTGGGGAAGGCATCTACATTTCAAGGCATATGCTAAAAACATTCTTGGTTAATCAAGCAGATGCATATAACGGTCTCTGTCTTTTTGAATTTCTTTACCTATCTCGTCACGATGCCATTATCAACAATGTTAGTGTTTATGAGTTTAGAAAGGCTTTGGGATACGATCTTGGGAAGTATCTTGATAAAGAAGTTGATGTTGTTGTTGGTGTACCTGAAACAGCTTTGCCTTACGCCATAGGATTTTCAAGTAGAGTTGGCAAACCATTTGAAGTTGCTTTTGTTGCTACTGGTGGGAGGAGAAGATCTATGTTAGCAAGCAATCCCTTTGAGAAGATAGTTGCTATTCACCTTAAAATGAATCCAATTAGGAGCTCGTTAGAAGGCAAGAAGGTGGCAATAGTCGATGACAGTATGGTGACTGGGTCAACGATTAAGACAGTATCCCAAATACTTAGGTTTAGAGTTGGTGTGAGGGAGATACATTTGTTCATAGCATCGCCACCACTTATAAGATCCTGTCCATACAATGTTATGAAGCTAGATATGCAAAACCTTCTTGCAGCTAATCTCTCCAAGGAGCTTGCCAAAAGCTATCTAGAGGTTGATTCTCTTCACTGGCTTTCGATTGAAGATGTGGATAGGGTTGCTAGAATGTTTGGTTTAAGATTTTGTGGAAGATGTTTAGGAGTTAATGTGATTGGGGGTGAGGAAAAGTGAAGGTGCTTATCATAGGATCTGGTGGAAGAGAACATGCAATTGCTAAGCTTGTTAGAAGAAGCTCTTTGGATCCAAAAATATTTGTTGTAATGGATTATAGAAACCCTGGCTTAGAAAGAGAGGCTGTTGAAACTGGTGGAAAATGGTTTGTTGCAAGCACAACTTCTGTAGGCAAGGTTCTTGAGATAGCCAATGAGTTATCTCCTGACTTAATTGTTATAGGGCCTGAGGAACCACAGTTTGCAGGTGTTTCAGATGCTCTTAGAGAAAAAGGTTTCACAGTATTTGGAGCTTCAATGAGATGTGCTGAAATTGAGAAAAGCAAAGTGTTTGCAAGAACTGTTATGTGGAAATACAATATTGATGGTAGACTGTATTTCAAAGCCTTTAGAGATGTTGAGGAGGCGAGAAAATTCATTGAATTTGCTGGCGATGTTGTTATAAAGCCTGCTAGACAAGCTGGTGGAAAAGGTGTTAAGGTTCTTAAAGACACTCAAGCCTATTTGTCAAAAGATAGATCAGAAGTCAAGAGAAGCTATGTTGATAAGCTCTTCACTGAAATGAGTAGCTATAGAGATATCGACTATAAGATTATTGTTGAGCAAAGAGTTGAAGGAGTTGAATACACAGCAATGGTTATAACTGATGGAGATTATGTTTTATCATTACCGCTTATACAAGATCATCCACATGCATTTGAATATGACATTGGGCCTGAAACAGGTGGTATGGGAAGTATACAAGGACCTGGTTGGGTGCTACCATTTATAACATTTGATGAGTATAGAAAAACCATTGAAATTGTTTCAAAAGTTTTAAAGGCATTGTATATGGAGATTAAAGAGCCTTATATAGGTGCATTTGCAGGTCAGATGATGCTAACAGGAGTTTGGGGACCAACAGTAATAGAGTTTTACAGCAGATTTGGAGACCCTGAGATATCGAATCTTGTTCCAATAGTTGAAAGCGATTTTCTAGAGATTTTGGATAGAGCAGCTGAAAAAAGACTTGCTGGTGTAAAGCTGGAGATAAATGAGGATGTAGTAACTATAGTTAAAGCCATTGCACCTGCTGGCTACCCCGATGATAAGAAGCTAGCTAGCAACCACCCAATTTATGTTGATGAGAATAGGATGAGGGAGCTTGGTTGTGAGGTTCTATATGCTAGTGTTGAGCTTGGTTCAAACAACATGATGTACACAAAGGGCTCTAGAGCTTTTGAAATTGTTTGTAGTGGAAAAGACTATGAGGAGGCCTATAGGAAAAGCGAAAATGCTGTGCAATATGTTGAGTCGTTGGATGGATGGCCACTTTTCTATAGAAGAGATATTGGATCTAGAGAGCTTTTGGAGGATAGAATAAGGGTTGCGAAAAGAGTTAGAGAAGTTTATATGGCAAGAGCTTCTAATGGATTGCTTGGCAAGGTTCTTATTTGGCTTCCTGGCGAAGGTGTTATAGAGAATCCATTAATTGGTTTTGTAAGGTGATTTACATGGACTATAGAAGAAGGGAATATCTTACAACACCAATGTTTGGAGAATCAATAAAGATTATGCTTTTCGGTGGTGGGGAACTGGGCAAAGAGATTGCTATAGAGGCTCAAAGGCTTGGTGTAGAGGTTATAGTTGTTGATAGATATGACTGGGCACCTGCGATGCATGTTGCTCACAGAAGATATGTCTTGGATATGCTTAATGCTAATGCTGTTAAAGCTGTTGTTGAAAGAGAAAAACCAGATGTTATAATACCTGAAATCGAGGCTGTTTCATATGATGCTCTAGAGGATTTGGAGTCGAGAGGGTTCATGGTAATTCCAAATGCTAAAGCTGTTAAAATAGCCATGAACAGAATAGAGCTTAGAAAATTTGCAGCAGAACAGCTAGGTCTTCCAACAACTAGATATGCATTTGCTGAAAATCCTGATGAAGCTGTTGATGCATGTGATAAAGTTGGCTATCCATGTCTAATAAAACCAGAGATGAGCAGTAGTGGCCATGGCCATGTAAAGGTTTTTGAGCCTAGTCCAAAGCTTGTTAAAGAAGCGTATGAATATGCAGTTACTCACTCAAGAGGTAAAAGCAGAAGGGTGATTGTTGAGGAGTTTGTTCAGCTAGAAACAGAATTCACTGTATTGACATATAGATATGTTGGAGATAGTGGAATTGCTACAGAAACTTGTGAACCTGTGGAGCACTGGAGATATGGAAAGTATCACTACATAGAGTCTTGGCAGCCATCAACAAAGCCTATGGATGTTCTTGAAAAAGCAAGGGAAATAGGCGTTAAAGTAGCCAATGGTCTTGGAGGTCTTGGAATATTTGGTGTCGAGATTTTCCTAACGAAAGATGGTAGAATATTGTTTAGCGAAGTTGCTCCAAGACCACACGACACTGGAATGGTTACAATGGCAAGTCAGGAGCTAAGTGAGTTTGCAATTCATGTTAGAGCTGTTTTAGGGCTTCCAGTACCAAGACCGAGAATACTATCACCAGCAGCATCCATAGCGATATATGCTGAAAGTGATAATGTTTGGGCTCCAAAAATCAAAGGTGTTTATGAAGCTATGAAAATTAATGGCGTTGATTTGAGAGTGTTTGGAAAACCGTTCACGTATAAGGATAGAAGAATGGCTGTTGTGCTAGCAAGGGGAAGCAGTGTTGAAGAAGCATTGAAAAAGGCGAGAGAAGCAGTATCGCATATAGTAATTGAGTGAATATTTTATGAGTTCGTGGAGCTATAGCAAAGCAGGTGTTGATCTGGATAAGCATAAAGCTATGCACAGGTTTGCTCTTGAGGCAATAGAGAATTTAAATAGGGAGCTAGGTTTTGATATAGAAAGCTTTGGAGGATATGCAGCAACAATTAAATACAACAACATCTTGTTTTCTCTTCATGTTGATGGTGTTGGAACAAAAACAATTGTTCTTCAAAAACTAAACAAGCTATATGTTGCTGGATGGGACTGCATAGCTATGAACGTAAATGATATTGCTTGTGACGGTATTAAACCACTTGCTGTTGTTGACTACATAGCTATGTCAAAACCAGATGAGAATAGCTTTAGAGAAATTATGAAGGGTATTATAGACGCAGCTAAAGTTGCTAGGGTTGCTTTGCTTGGAGGTGAAACAGCTATTTTGCCTGATTTAGTAAATGGTTTTGATGTTGTGTGCACAGCTCTGGGTGTTAAGAATAATAGTTTTGCTAATAGAGCACAGACTGGGGATGTGGTTATAGGGGTTTCCAGCTGGGGTCTTCACGCAAATGGCTATAGTCTTGTGAGAAAGGTCTTGGAAAGCAGTGGAGTGGGTTACACAACAACTATAGATGGTATTAACATTGCTGAGGAAATTACGAAACCTGTAGCGATATACTCTAACCTAATTCTGGAGCTGATAGAACAAAACCTGATAACATCTGCAGCACACATAACTGGTGGCGCCTTCTCAAAGCTAAAAAGGGTTTTACCACAAAACCTGGACATGATTCTCAAAATGCCTACACCTCCAAAAATATTCGAAGTTATTATGAAGCTTGGCAGCATTTCAATAGAGGAAATGTACAAAGTATTCAACATGGGCATAGGACTTGTGATTACCACATCTAGAGAAAAAAGCAATATTGTTAAACATATTATTGAAAAACATGGATTTAAACCATATGATCTTGGAGATGTTGTTAGCGGATCAGGTAAAATAATTCTGGAAACAGCTTATGGAACTATAGTAACATTTTAGCAATCTAACCTCCTCCACACCACAAACAAGACCATAGCTTCACTCTCAATGACAAAAAAGTTTTAGCTACAGCTACAATAGAAAATAGAAACTAGTTTACCTGAGAACTATTATCAAAATTTTTACTTCATCAACAGGAGTTCTAACACCAAGCACAATAACTTTTTTCAGTATCTTCAAAAGTGTTTTGTAAGCTTTTGATAAACTTGATGAAGATAATATGACAAATCTTTTTGAAATTCTAATAAGCTGTAAAGCAATGTCTATATACACATTCTCGTTAATATTGCTACATAGTTCAGGAGATAGAATAGTGGGGCATGGAAGATAAGGAGGATTTGAAAATACTAAATCAAACGATTTTTCTCTTATGCAATGACCTGAAATGCATTGAACAACATCAATTCTATCAAAAACCATATGCTTTTTAGCATTAAGCTTTGTAATTGTTGTAGCGCTGCTAAAAGCATCTATTGCTATGGCATATAGGTTGCTGAATCTTTTCAAAAGCTCTGTGGTTACATAGCCAGATCCACTTCCAACCTCACATAAGCTTTGAATATTTGAGATTCTCAAAAGCACAGCTCTTGCAGCACTTGCAATGCTATTTGATGATGTGAAATAGAATGGTATGAAAACATTTTGTGTTACATATCCCTTAATTATTGTATGTCTCCACAAAACTTTGTGAATTATCTTAAGAAAAATGGTTATGACAAATACATAAAAAATTTTTGCAATATTTCTAAAAATAGTTTTACCACCATGTTTTACGGTTTTTCATTTTCATGTATTTGCACTAGAACCCTTCTAGTGTGGTTGTAAACTGATCTTGTTTCAAGAAGATAAATGTTTTCATCGCTGTTTATCAAAAGAGCCTTGTTGATTATTGGTATTGCAATATTTGTTGAGAGAATAGTTGATATTAGATGTGCATATGCGTTTCCATGTCTCCAACCAGTAAATGGTATTAGCTTAGTTAGTGAATTTAGAAAGGTTTTCTCTTCACCATTTCTAAGTATTATCAGAGCTGGTGTAGCTCCTTCAACAGAAAGCCATGCCAAGCCCATTTCAACATTACTTAAGTCAACAACTTTTCTCACGAGATTAGTTATGTTGTGTAGCACCATTGGACCATAGGTTTTAACTTCAATTATTTTTGAATATACCCTCAAGAACAATCACCAAAGACTTTTCCCCATCAACTCTAGAGACATCAACAAACACAATATTCTTGAATTGGCCAAGGAATAAAGAGCTATGGACAACAGGTACAAAGGTGTTTTTACCTATCAATACATTGCATATGTTCTTATCTATACAACCAACCTTCTGTAGAAATGTTTCGAGATCTGCTAAAAGCTCTGGCTCATACTCTATTTCAGCAACACTACACCCCCTCTCATTTGTGTATAGAATAGCCAATCCATTTTCCAATCCATTTTCCTTAACCAATTGCGCTACATGAGCTGTTATATCTTGTACTTCATAGCCACTGCTTCTCAATGTTAACTTAACTATTTTTATTTTCATAGCATTCACTACAAAGCTTGTTTATTGGTTTAGAATAAAACTGGTTTGTTTCCATCACATATTTGTACATCAGCCAAGGCTGACCACATCACTAATCAGAGTCGCCTGAGCTCATCACATTGCCAAATTGCATAGCTGTTGATACAATAATGTTTTTATATGTTTATATGTGTTACTACTAAATGGTATCATTGCTATGCCGCATAATTACTTTGATGAGACTTCAGATGAGAACTTGGCTGTGGTAACTGTTATTGGTGCTGATAAACCAGGTATTGTAGCTGGTATAACAGCTGTTTTAGCTAAACACAATGTGAACATTGTTGATATTGCGCAAACTGTTGTTAGAGGAATTTTCAGTATGATAATGATTGTGGATCTATCTACTGGTAACATAGATTTGCCTAGGCTTAGAGAAGAGCTTGTTTCAAGAGGTAAGGAGCTAGGTGTTGAGGTGAGTGTAAATCACATAGCTGTTTTCAAGGCTATGCAAAGGGTGTAGCCATTGCCAAAAATATTTGCTCCAGAGGAAATTGGAGAAATTGTTGAAATGCTTCTTTTTCAAGATCTCGACATAAGATCTGTAACACTTGGTTTAAGCATTCAGGATTGTGCATCAAATAATGCTTTGGACTTTATTGGTTGTGTTGAGAACAAATTGAGAGGATTTGCTAACAGCCTTGTTAAAGCAGTTGAAAAGGTTTCTAACAAATATGGTGTGAAGATAGTTACTAAGAGAATAGCATTAACACCAATATCAATTCTTTTAGAGGGTTTTGCTAAGAAAAGCATTGAAAAAGCTGTTGAAGCAGGTATAGAATTTGCTAAAACAGTTGATAAAGTTGCTTTAAGTGCTGGAATAGACTATGTTGGTGGCTACTCAGCTTTTGTGCACAAAGGGATTACACCAGGAGACTTTGTTGTGTTGGAGTCTTTTCCCAAAGCACTTGCAATTACACAAACAATTGCATCGATGATTAATGTGGCCTCCACTTATACAGGTATTAATGTGGATGCTATTAACATTGTCTCCAGAAAAATAATTGAATTAGCTAATAACACGCCAAAGGGAATTGGATGTGCAAGATTTACTGTAATGGCTAATGCACCAGAGGACAACCCGTTTATACCAGGTGCATACCATGGTTTGGGGGAGCCAGAGGCTGTTGTAAATGTTGCTGTTAGTGGACCTGGTGTTATAGAAGCTGTTGTTAGAAGACTTGGGGAAAAGGCTGATATGAGAACATTGCATGATTATGTGAAGAGAGCAGCATTTAAAATCACTAGACTAGGTGAGCTTATTGGAAGAGAGGTTGCTAGAGAGATTGGTGCTCAGTTTGGCATAGTAGATCTCTCAGTTGCACCATCGCCAAAAATTGGAGATAGCGTTGCAAAAATTTTAGAGGCTATGGGTGTTGAAGTTGCTGGAGCGCCTGGAAGTATAGCAGCTCTATATATTCTTGTTGATGCTGTTAAGAAAGGTGGTGCAATGGCAACATCAAGCATTGGTGGACTTAGTGGAGCATTTATACCTGTTAGTGAAGACTGGGAAATGAATAGAGCGGCAATGCTAGGTGCTATAACAATAGATAGACTTGAGGCTATGATGAGTGTATGCAACACTGGGATAGACATGGTTGCAATTCCAGGTGATACCCCACCAGAAACAATTGCTGCTTTAATACTAGATGTTATGGCTATTGCAATAGCTCTTGATAAAGCGCTTGGAGTAAGAATAATACCTGTACCCAATTCAAAACCTGGTGATGTTGTTGATTTTGGTGGTCTACTGGGCTCAGCAGTTGTTATGAATATACCGAGGTTTAGTTCGAAAAGATTTGTTGAGAGAGGAGGTTTGGTGCCACCATCAATAAAAAGACTCGACAAGGGCTAGAACTTCCATATAATTTCTATACATATTGTGTATTATTAGATATATAACATGCTTTTAATTCAAGTTTTTGCTTCATCAAAAACTGATGTTATATGAGCTATGATTACATAGCTGGTTTAGCCATAGTTTTGCTTTTAATATCATCGCTTATTGTAAGAAGTCGTAGACCTCAAACACCTGTGTGGAGTATAATGGCATTTCTATCATTTTTAACAATACTATTTCGCTTAGTTAAGCCCAGTGAACTAGAAAGTGTGATAGATCTTGACGTTATACTATTCTTAATAGGGATGTTCACCATTGTTGGATTTGCAGAAGCCTCTGGTTTAATTGAAGCTGTTTCTATATGGTTTGTTAGCTTATTTAAAACTAGATACAGTTTATTGTGCGCCTCCTCCGTATTGTTTGGACTGCTTGCTGCTATTGCTATGAACGATACAGTTGCTTTTATGGGTCCGCCAATAGCATACGCTATTGCAAGAGCAATCAATGTTGATCCAAAGGCAATGTTTCTATTACTAGCATTTTCACTTACAATAGG
>ERZ1669248.367-NODE-367-length-22881-cov-9.947385_pt1 | contig 22881 bp, 20 predicted proteins | sample MGYA00579296_ERZ1669248 | MGnify/ENA primary metagenome ERZ1669248 (study PRJEB41166, sample SAMN08046057) | hot springs metagenome | biome: hot spring; feature: neutral hot spring; material: thermophilic sediment; isolation source: thermophilic sediment from...
TATATTCGAGCAAATTCTAGACGGAGGTTCGCTGAACTCATAGGATTCACTATTAGGAGGAAGATGGAGAGACTAATGAAAGCCCTCAACCCCCCACCATTCTTCTCCCTTGCTTAGTATTTTGAAGTGTCTTACGCCTCGTTCTGAAATAGTGTCAGGGTACATTGCAGCATCTCCTTAGAGCTATATCTGAAAGATATTAAAGAAATTTTCATCGACTATTCCATTAATAGTCTGTTTTTACATTCCATGCTTCTCTAATAGTTCCAAGCCTTACATCTGTGAATTCCAACATTCTCTGAATAAGTTGTGAAGTCTTTTGTAGTGGTGGCTCCGGAAGATTGAAACCATAATTATCGTATCCGATATAGATGAATGATGGAGATAACTCTTTTACATCTCTAGTGAATTCTTCAAGGTCGAAGTCTAGTATAGGCTCTACGACTATCGCCTTATGGTCATGTTCAATTTTCTTCATAGCTTCTATTCTCTGAGACTGGGGTGGAGCATTTGACAGGCTTGGATAATCTCTGTTACTCTCAATCGTTGCACCTAAAACAACATTGTCAGGTAGGTCTCCCAGCTCCAAGTATCTCTGGGGATTCTTAGTCAATAGTAGAAATAATGTTTGAGGTGTCATCCTAACTTTATCCAGCACTCTAGATATCCATCGGTCTGGAACCCATTCACCGAATAAGTCTCCCATATCAGATACAAAGATAAAAGAGTTCTTTGAGAATCTTCTTCTAAGCCTTTCCGCAATAAAAGTTGGCTGGAAACCTCTACTAGCATAAGGCTCGACACCCATCTTGGATAGACGGGCAGCATATCTTCTAGCCCAGCAGTATAAGCAGTTGTGAAGACATCCGATTACAGGGTTCCATGTTCCTGTAATCTCTGGAAATTTTCTAGAACTTTGCTTGAGTACCTCTTCTACCCGATTAATGTTATCTTTTTTCATTTATTTTCTCAATCTTCTCAAGAGTGTGACGTCTAGAGCGCCGTAGGTTCTATAAATCTGTACAGCTAAGAGGATTGCGACCGAGATTATTGCGGCTCCTACTGCTAGTGATAATATTACGAAGCTGTGAGAGTAGGGATCTATCCCTTCAGGTGTTAAAGCGAATGCTATGAAGTTGAGATGTGCCGCATTCACCATCAATTCTATAGCTATTATCTGTTTTACTATACTTTTCTTGGTTGCTAGGCAGTATATTCCTATAGCGAATATTAATCCTGCAACGGTGGGGTAATAGTATAATGGTAAAGTCATGTTAGTCGCCTCTTCTCAATAAGGCCACAATTGAGAAAGCTAAAGCTACTGCGACGAGAATCAATGCTAGTAGAGCCATGTAGAAGTTTTCCCATATATATTGACCTATAGCTCTTCCAATTATGTTGAGGTCTAAAGGTTTTAATTCTTCAATAGTCTTCCTCCATCCTAGATGTATTGGTGGATTACTGCTTAAGGTGAGGAAGAGTAGTGTTGCGAACAGTATTGCTGTCAGCGATCCAAAGACTTGGTAGCCCTTCATTACTCCTCCCTCCTATTTGTCATCATTATTACTAGCATGAGTAGAGCGATCGCTCCACCTGCATAGACTAGTAAGAGCATCAATCCTACATGGAGAGCGTAGAGTAGAATGAATAGGAAGCTTAAAGAGATTATGAAGCCGAGCAGACTGAATACTGCTCTAATCAAGCTTCGGGACTCAACCGCTACTATAGAGAAGACCACTAGAGATATGAGTAGAACAGTTTCCAAAGCTTCTAAGCTCATTCTAGATTTAAGAATTCTTTCCACCATAAAAATATTGTCTTAACATTTTGAAGTCTAATCATTAGAGATAAAATCATGCTTCTCTAAACTTTGCTAGCTTGAATATATTTCAACTATATCTCCATCCTGGAGTATATGATCGGATCCTACTTGTTGGCCTTGAATCTTAACAGATCTCCCCCATACTCTTGCATACTTCATTTTTCTAGCTAAGTCTTTATGGATAATCTCAGCGAGATCTCGGACGGTTGCATTCTCATACATTACGATCGGCTTCTTAGAGACTATTCCATCCTTCTGAGTATAAATCCTTATCAATCTAAGAGTCTTGAAGGTTGCTTCTTTCAATTCTTCTAGGTTTGTTCCCTTCTCAGCTGAAATTGCTGCAAAAGGTATCCCCATGCTTGCTACAATCTTCTTCAATTGTTCGAGGGTAGACGGCTGTACTGCGTCAGATTTATTTAAAATGATTAAAGCTTTCTTATGTATTGTCTCTCTTATGATTGTTTCTTCAAGATCTTCTATTGATGCATCACCATATATTTTTACTACAGCATTCTTTATACCCACATTCTTTAGAAGTTCTTCAACTTCTTTATAGGTTCCCTGAAAGTTTCCGAAAGTAACTATTCTTATTCCACCACTATCTTTTTTCTCCAGTATTATCTCTCCTTTCCGTGGTTTTATCGAGATTCCTGCTTCATCAAGTAACTCCAAGATCCTCTCCAATTGTTTTACTGGATCATTCATTCCATCGAGCAGTATTATTACTCCATCTGCATTCTTTACTAAGCCCAGAGATTTACTAGTATACTGCGTTTCTTCTAATTCTTCTGTTAAGATTGCTGGAAGCTCAACCAACTGAATCTCAACATCTTCGTAGTACATCATTCCAGGAGTAGGTTTATCGGTTGAGAAAGGATAAGGAGCGATTATCGGCTTAGCATTAGTTAAAGCTTTTAGAAGACTTGATTTACCCGAATTTGTTGAACCAATTATAACGACTTGAGAATCTCCCTCCTTAGCAATTGTGAAGAAATCCCTTCTGCCTGCTTTCATCATAGCTTTCCTTTCAGCTTCACGTTTGAGTTCAGCTATTCTCCTCTTTAATTGCCCCCTCAGCTTCTCTGTACCCTTATGGTCTGGGATTAAACTTAATGCTTCTTCCAATGCTTTAATCTTATCAGGGATCGTTCTAGCTAACTGGTATTTAGCGAGCGCCTTCTGTGCTTCTGCAGGCAGATTTGTAGGCATGAGGGTCACCTATCCTGCTTGGACAATAGTAGTGGTAAGCTTAAAAGGTTAAACCTTTCTGGATAGAATTAGGTTTACGGGATGACGTATAAGAAGCTCGTAGAAGAAGTTTCAGAAATGTTTAAGAGCATTGGGATTGATGATGCTAGATTGACTCCCTCAAAGAATCCTGCTTATGGGGAATTGACTTCTCTTGTAGCTTTTGATATAGCTAAAGAGAGGGGAGGAGATCCGGGAAAGATTGCTGAAGAAATTGTCAAGAAGTTATCAGAGTACAAGAGCGGGATGATAAGTTCAGTTGAAGCTTTGTCTGGCTACATTAACTTCAAGGTCGACTGGATGAGATACTCTGAAGAGATATTGAAGACTGTTATTATCCAAGGCTCAGATTATGGTAAGAGTAATATAGGCTCTGGAAAGAAGATAATAGTTGAGCATACTAGTGTCAACCCTAACAAGGCATTGCATGTTGGTCATGCTAGGAATGTCTGCTTGGGAGATACATTGTATAGATTATTCTGTTTCCTAGGCTACGATGTAACAGTCTTGAACTATATAGATGATAGTGGAACACAGATGGCTGATGTTATACTTGGATTCACTGAGCTAGGTTACCCATTAAACCCAGAGGATAACTTAAGATTCGATGCCTACTGTGGAGACGTAGTCTATGTTGAAGTCTCAAAGAAAATTGAAGAAGATCCAGCTCTAGCTGAGAAGAGAAAAAATATTGCTAAGCTGATTGAAGAAAGAGATGAAAAATATTATAAACTGAATAGAGAGATAGTTGAAAAGGTTTTAAGAGATCAGCTTAAAACTTGCTGGAGACTCAGAGCAAGATACCATATACTGAACATGGAAAGCGATATACTAACCTATGATCTATGGAGTGAAGTATTTAAGAAGCTCTACGAGATTGGTGCAGTATACAAGGCCACATCTGGACCGAAAGCTGGATGCTGGCTTCTAAATCTATCTTTCCATCCCATACTTAGTAAAGAGGGGGATGAAATACTCATTAAGAGTGATGGCTCAACTACTTATGTTGCAAGAGACATAGCTTATGGAGCATGGAAGCTTGGAGGCACCTCCAAGGACTTCAAGTATAGAGTCTGGATTAGAGACCCGTGGGGTGGGGAAGTTCTAGTAACAGATTTAGATGGCGACGTTGAGAGACCTATCCATGGAGCTGAAAAAGTTATAAACGTGATTGATATTAGACAAAAGCGTCCTCAAGAGATTGTAAAGTATGCTTTAGAACTCTTAGGCTTAAGAGCAAACAGATACATTCATTTCGGGTATGAAGTAGTTGCAATGAGTGTTAAAGATGCTGTTAAGATGGGTTACAAACCTGAAGAAGGTGAAGAATTTGTACATATGAGTGGTAGAAGAGGTCTATACGTTAAAGTTGACACGTTACTCGATATGTTGAAGGAGAAGATTAGATCGGAGATCAGAGATAAACATCCTGAATGGAGTGTTGAAAAGATTGAAGAAGTTGCAGAGGAGATTGCGGTCGGAGCTTTAAGGTATTCTCTCGTAAAAACTGATACTGACAAGATGATAATTCTCGATACTGATGAGATGCTTAAACTGGAGGGGGATACTGGACCATATCTTCAATACTCTTATGCTAGAGCATGTAGAATACTTGAAAAATCTAGTCTAGAATATTCATTCAAGTCTCCTATTGAACCAGTTGAAGAGGAAAAACAGTTGTTGAGAAGGATAGCTTACTTTCCAGAGGTCGTTGAAGAAGTAGGTCGTAACCTCTTAGTTAAAACATTGCCTAACTATGCATACATGCTTGCATCTGACTTCAGCAAGTTCTATGAGAAGGTTCCAGTTCTATATGCAGATAATATCGAGTTGAAGAAGTTTAGGTTGGCGGAGGTTCTAGCATTTAAGATAGTTTTAGGGAATGTCCTGCACCTTATAGGTGTCCCATTAGTTGAAGAAATGTAGTCTACCGTAATCTCCTAAATCTTTCTACCGCTTCTTGATAGATCTCCATTTCTCTTCTTGAGATAGGGGTAACCTTCTTCAATGCTTCTTCAATATGTTTCATTGAGACTTTCAATTCTCCTATATACGTTTTTGCATCTTCATCGTTCTTATACTTCTCTAAGTGTTCTCTAATCGCAAGCATCTTAGCTGTACTACATACGCCTGCAATATCTGCTCCAGTGTATCCTTCAGTTTTCTCGGCTAAGCGGTCTAGATCGACATCTTCTGCTAATGGTGTATTCTTCAAATGTATCTTGAATATTTCTCTCCTAGCATTCTTGTCAGGTGGAGGTACATAGATTAACTTATCGAATCTTCCAGGTCTTAGAAGTGCTGGATCAATTATGTCGGGACGATTCGTTGCAGCTATTACTACTACGTCTCTCAGTTCTTCCAACCCATCCATCTCTGTTAACAGTTGACTAATTATTCTCTCTGTTACTCTTGCATCTCCTAGTCCGCTTCCACGGGTTGGAGCTATGGCATCGAATTCGTCGAAGAAGACTATGCATGGAGCAGCCTGCTTAGCTTTTCTAAAGATCTCTCTAACTGCTTTCTCTGATTCTCCAACCCATTTACTCAAGATTTCCGGTCCCTTAATACTTATGAAGTTCGCTTCAGATTCTGTAGCAACGGCTTTAGCGAGTAGGGTTTTCCCTGTTCCCGGAGGCCCGTACAGGAGGATGCCTTTAGGTGGTTTAGCATCTACATGCTTCAACAAGTCTTTATATTTCAGGGGCCATATCACTGCTTCTTTAAGCTCTTGTTTTACTTCCTCCAGGTCTCCAATGTCTTCCCATCTTACTTCGGGAACTTCTACAGCTACTTCCCTCATTACGCTTGGCTGGATATCTCCTAAAGCGTCTATGAAATCTTTCATTGTTACTTTCAATTCATTTAATACCTCTGCAGGTATCCTACTCGATGATAGATCTATCTTTGGGAGAACTCTTCTTAAAGCTCTCATTGCTGCTTCTTTAACTAGTGCAGCAAGGTCTGCTCCTACGAATCCATGTGTTATCTCTGCTATCTTCCTAAGGTCTACGTCTTCAGCGAGTGGTACACCTCTAACATGGACTTGAAGTATCTCGTATCTTGCATCAGTATTTGGTACACCTATCTCTATCTCTCTATCGAATCTTCCAGGTCTTCTAAGTGCAGGGTCTACAGCGTTCGGTCTATTGGTAGCGCCTATTACTACAACTTTTCCACGAGCTTGGAGACCATCCATCAATGTTAGAAGTTGAGCAACAACTCTTTTCTCTACTTCTCCTGTGACTTCTTCTCTTCTTGGAGCTATAGCATCAATCTCGTCGATGAATATTATGCTTGGAGCATTTTCCTGAGCTTGATGGAATATTTCTCTTAATCTTTCCTCACTTTCTCCATAGAACTTGCTCATTATCTCTGGACCGTTTATTGCATAGAAGTTTGCATTAACTTCATTTGCTACAGCTTTAGCGAGTAGGGTTTTCCCTGTTCCAGGTGGACCATAGAGGAGGACCCCTTTAGGTGCTTCTATTCCCAGTCTCTCAAATAGTTCAGGATACTTAAGTGGTAACTCAACCATTTCTCTAATCTTCTGAATTGCTTCCTTAAGGTCGCCTATATCTTCATATGTTACTCTAGGTATAGAGGGTGGAGCTTTCTTAACAGGTTCCTCTGTTACTTCTATCTTAGTGTCTTCGCCGACTATTACTGGTCCAGCAGGGTTTGTTGAAATTATCTTAAGGCTTATCTTTCTACCAAGTATGTTTAGGAAGATTGTGTCTCCTTGAGCTACTACTCTACCTAATAGGACTTGTGCTAGGTATTGTTCTACGCCGATTAAGAATAATGGTTCTTCAGGGCTTAGAGTAATTGACCTACATGGTTTGGCATCTGCTCTCCTAATTCTTACTTTGTCATCTATTCCTACTCCTGCATTATGTCTTGTCTGTGAATCTAGTCTGATAATGTCTCTTCCTCTATCTTGAGGATAAGCAGGCCAATATATTGCGTAAGTGCTTCTCTTACCTATAATCTCTACTATGTCTCCGCTATTAAGTCCAAGCCTGGAAGCTATCTCAGGATCTATTCTAGCAATACCTCTACCTACGTCTCTACCAGCTGCTTCCGCTACCTTAAGAGATACTTCACTCATTCTATTATTATCTTTGAATGCCTCCCTTTAAGCATTGATTATCAAGCTTTTTTGTCAAGCATGGGGATGTCTGTTTTATGCTATCCTAAGCTATATCATCGACTATATTCTATTCGGGTCTGGTACTTATTCTACTTTTATTTTTACTCCTTTTTCTTCTTTTGCTCCTTCTTTCTTCTTTAATGTTACTTCTAGTACACCGTTCTTGTATGATGCTTTAGCACTGTTCGGGTCAACATGAGCAGGCAGATCTACTTCTTTATAGTATTTTCTTTGAGGTGTTTTCACAGAGATTATGAGGGTGTCTTCTGTAGCGTTTAGGTTTATGTCTTCTTTTTCTACTCCAGGTACTTCAGCGACAACTTTTACTACATCGTTTTCTTCGAATACATCTACTAGCGGCTCCCTCGTCTCTGTTAATTCAACTATCTCAGGTCTACCTCTCGTAGGCCTAATGTTTCCAAATTCTCTTATCTCTGGTTTACCGTCAGGTCCTATCTTTATAGAGTATCCATAGATTATTGGACCATACTCTCTGACGGTGCTTCCATCCTTTAGTCTCTTCTCTCGTACAAGGTCTCTTGGAAGCTCTTTTTCAAATTCCTCGAAAGATTTAGAAAACATCTCATCTAGCTCTCTCATCATTTCCTCCATTTCTTCAAAGATTCTACCGAAAGGAGATCTTCTTCTCCACCATCTCTCCCAAGACATAAAACATCAACCTGAGAAATACATTGTTAAACAGGCATATAACTTTTTACATCCAGTAAAGTTAGAGTTATTCAGGTATGGTATATGTACTACAATTACTGAGTTAGAATATTCTTGGAGAAATAGTAGTCAATGACGATGGAAACTTCTTGGAATCAAGTCTTTCTTGAATCGTTGACATGATAGATTCGGGCCCGGGGGGACTTGAACCCCCGTCCTCCGGCTCTCTCTAGTTTTATCTTCCGGAGGCCGGCGCCATATCCATTCTAGGCCACGGGCCCATCCTATAAATCGTAAATGTTTTTGATTTGTTTTTTCTTTCTGTCTTCGAGGATGTGTCTTATGAATTCTAGGTAGATGGGGGATGGTTTGTTTGGTCTACTCTTGAATTCTGGATGGAATTGTACACCTACTATCCATGCGTCTCTAATCTCTATACTGCATATTGAGTTATCTTCTGCATCGTAGGATGAGACTACTAAGCCTTTCTCTTCAGCTATACTAGCATAATGTGGAACAATATTGTATCTATGTCTAAATCTCTCAATTATCTCAGTTGAATTGTATGCTTTGTATAGTTTAGTATCTTTCTTAACTATGATTCTTCTGGATCCGAGCTTCATCGTGCCTCCCAATGCTTGAGTCTTCTTCTGTTCTTCTAATAGATCAACGACTGGGTGAGCTGCATCAGGCTTAACCTCAGTACTATTTGCATCTCTTAACCCGAGAAACTCTCTAGTAAAAGCAATAAAGAGTAGCTGTGCACCGAAGCATATTCCAAGTAAGGGAATCTTATTCTTAAGAGCATATTGTGCAGACATTATCATTCCTTCAACTCCTCTGACTCCGAAGCCTGGTGTTAGAAGTATTCCGTCATAACTACTCAGGATTGAAAGCTTCTCAGGATTATTCTCGAATTCTTCAGATTCGATGAAATTCAATCTAACTTTTGTGTTAAAGTATCCTCCAGCATGCTTAAGTGCTTCATTTATACTGATATAGCTATCAGTTATCTTGCAGTATTTCCCAACCATTGCTATATCTATCACGTCTCTAGTATTCTTGAAGCGTTCAACGAGGATTTTCCACTCATTCACTATGTCATGTTTAATCAAATTGTTGAGACCCAATAATTGGCAGAGCAGTTCTCCTAACCCTTGCTCTTCAAATATTAATGGGAGATCATATATTGTCTCTAAGTCAGGGTCTGATATAACCGCGTTCTTTGGGACATTGCAGAAGAGGCTGACTTTTTCTTTAACATCCTCTGGTAAGGGTTTATCGCTTCTACCAATTATTATATCTGGCTGTAAACCCATACTCTGTAGAACCTTAACACTATGCTGAGTAGGTTTAGTCTTATGTTGTCCTACTGTTCCAAGATATGGTATAAGAGTTACATGGACTAAGACGGTCTGGTCTCTCGGATACTCTAGTCTCAGCTGTCTAATCGCTTCAAGATAGGGCATAGTCTCAATGTCTCCTACTGTCCCCCCGACTTCAACAACTAGGATATCCGGGTTTCTCCTACGTGATGCATCGATAATTCTCTTCTTAATCTCATTAGTAACATGAGGGATGACTTGAACAGTTTTTCCAAGATATTCTCCAAACCTCTCTTTTAAGACTATTGAGAGATAGATCTGTCCAGAAGTAATATTGTTTTGAGGATGCATATAGACGTCGAGGAATCTTTCATATGTTCCGAAGTCTTGGTCTACTTCAGCGATGTTAAATGCTTGTCCGGGGACTGGTTGAAACTTCCAGATTTCCTCGCATACGAATACTTCTCCATGCTCGATGGGGTTGAGGGTTCCAGGGTCAACGTTCAAGTATGGGTCAATTTTCATTGCATCAACACTGTAGCCTCTAAACTGGAATAATTTACCTATAGAAGCTGTAACAACACCTTTCCCGATCCCGCTTAGGACTCCTCCGGTAATAAAAACATACTTCACCATTCTCGGTCACCACTAGGGGCAAAAAAGAAGGTACAGCGTCTCGAACATATGTAAGCATGGAAGCTTTCTAATACTTCCTTCTTAACCACTAAGTGCCCATCCAAATAATCTATAAAACAATTAATATCTATTACTTTAAAACTAATCTTAAGACTTCAATTGGATCTTCTCAGAGTATTTTATTCTTAATTGCTGTGTGTCTTAGTTGGCTCATTGGCCAACCTAGGGGGGTCTACAACATTACTATGTCTGTTCTGCCTATTTTATTTATTGCTATGTATCCTGCTAAATCAAAGAATTGTTTACATGCTAGAAGTATTACGGAGTCGCTTGTGCAGACTACTGCATCTATCCTGGATAAGGTTGAATCTACTTTCTTAACTGCTTCAGCATCCCCTCTTAAACCTAGGCTCCACATTGTCTCCCTAGTCTTTGCAGCTATGATCCCACTCTTGCTTACCTGTGAATCATATAGGATTATAACATTTGAAGCTTCAAGATTTTTCAATTCCTCCATCATCATTGAGATCGAGGACATTGTATATTGGCTAATCTTGTAGCTTCCATATACTTGGGAAAAATCCCTGACAACTCCGTCATCACATAAGATTAACAATTCTCTTCTCAGAGCAGCTTCAACCGTGTTTAGAACATTAAATCCATCAATCCAGACATCTTTGTCTGTAAGCATATCCGGGGTCAACATCTTCTTCTTAATAGACTCAGCTTCACTTTTAGAATATATTGACCGATAAAGAATTAATCTTTCAGTTTTATTGAGTTGATACTTATCTCCTACAAGTTTTAAAGCTGATTCTTTACGGTATCCTCTATTGAGTAGATATCTAAGATCTACAGCGGCTTCTCTTAAAGCTTCTAGGCGGTTAGAATCTTTACTCAATATATATCCCGGGACGTAGAGGTAAAGCTGTTTCAGCTTTCTTTAATGGATCATACAATCCTATAGTCCCCTCTTTAAAGACTTGAATCTGTGTTGAGAGCTCGTTTGAGAGGAATTCTGCAGCTCTCTTGTAGATTTCTTCCTCATTCTTTGCCGCATCAATTATTGTTTTATGCTTGTAAGTAGATATAAGTGAAGAAACAGTATCAAGGAGTGCTCTAGCCAGCGCAACTGCTTGCTTCTCTCTACCTGGTAGCTTTTCCATAATCCTTGTGATGAGTTTTCCTAAACTTTTCTGTTCATTCTCCTTGATAATGTTTAGTGCTTCTTCTAGTAGCTCGAGTTTATTCTCAGAAGCAACGTAGACTATTACTCTATTCGGCTTTTTCTCTAAAACATCCATTATGCTTCTAATATCATCCATTAGCTTCATTATGAGTTCTTCAGCAAGTTCTGCTTCAGGGTTGATTAGTTCCCCCAATACTATGGGCCACGGCTCTACCGAGACAAATCCTTCTTTCCCTAGAATGCTCCAAGCTTCTTCACTTGTAAACGGTATAAACGGTGCTAGGAGCTTTATCCAATCTTCTATGAATTTTACAGCGGTCCTACTTATAGTATTATTTGTTCTCCTGAGAAACCATCTCCAATCAGAATACATTCCATATAGTGCTTCATGACATGCTTTCCTAGTTTTCAGAGTCTCCATATACGTCGTAATATTTTTTATTCTTCTCTGCAACCTAGACATCAACCATTTATCAACAGGTGTCTCATCAACTAGAGGGGCTTTAGCTACTTCTTCAACGACTCTTAAGAATTGTTCAATCATCAACTTGACTTCTCTAGCGTTCTTCTCTCTCCAATCTGGGTCATCCATGTCTTCAGCTGCTAATAGTAGAGTACACCTCGTTGTGTCTGCTCCGTATTTTATTATTGAGGTTTTTAGAGGTATGAATTTTCCTCTACTCTTACTCATTTTTTCTCCTTCAATGGTTATCATCCCGTTTACGGAGATGCCTCTAGGCCAGAGTTTTTCATCGAATATTGCTACGTGGTGGAATAAGTAGAAAGTGAGATGATTTGGGACAAGCTCTTTTGCAGAGATCCTCATATCTACTGGATACCAGTATAGGAATTCTTCTCTCATAGTCTTCAATAATTTCAAGTCTATCTTATTCTTAGCTGAGATCTTTGCTGGGTCACCAATCCCTAAATATATGTAATCAAGTACTTCAGGTGTAAGTTGTTCAGGTTTAACATCTCCTCTATTCAGATACTTGCTTATAGTGTAGAGTGCTGGATAGATTGTTGAATCACTTAATGTTTCAACTATCCATTCGGGATCCCATGGAAGTTTTGTACCTAAACCTGTCTTTCGTGTGCATGCCCAGTCTCTAAGCCAATCAACAACATTTAGGAACCATTGTCTAGCTTCTTCAGGATATATCTTCATAGTCATGATGTGTTCTTTTACTTTCTTCTTCCATTCAGGGTCTGAGTATTTTAGAAACCATTGGTTTTCAACGATCTTAACCAAGCATTCTGTCCCACATCTACAGACTACTTTTTCTGGAAGCTCCCACATAATATCTCCTAAACCTTCTTCTATAAGCTTCTGTTTTACGTTCTCTCTAGCTTCACTAACTTTCTGATTTGAGAATTCTCTGCAATTCTCTTTCAATATACCGCTGTGGAATTCTTTAGAATAAATCTCTCTGGTAGCGTCTTCAAGTCTAGGGTCTTTATCATCAGCGATCTTCATTTTTTCAACTATCTCAACAGCTGGATAATCTCCGTAATCGGGAACCTTGATGATAGATATAGGCTTAATCTTTTCAACAATATTACGTATATTGTATTCGTCTACTTCTGCTACCTTCTTCTTTAAAGTTAGTAGTCCTGCGTAATCGTATGGTGCATGCCCTGGAACACTATAAACTACTCCTGAACCGAAGTTTGGGTCAACAAACTCTGCTGGAAGCAGAGGTATATAGACGCCTGTAAGAGGGGTTTCAACAATCTTCCCAATAATCTTCTTAGGATCAACCTGAGAGATTATCTTGACGTTCTTCTTTTGTTGAGAAAGTTTTTCAGCGGCCTTCTTAGAGATTAACAGTTTCTTTCCATCTACTTCTGTGATAACGTATTCATGGTTTGGGTTAATCCATATATTGGTTACCCCAAAGATTGTTTCAGGTCTAAGAGTTGCTGCAGCAAGGTATACGTCATCCATTCTGAAGTATACTAGTGTGTATTCTTCGGGGGAGACTCCTTCTCCGATGAGTCTGTCATGGTCTCCTGTTGCACTCTTACAGTGTGGACACCATACGACTGGGTGCTTCCCCATAGTGACATAGCCTTTCTTCTTTAATGTAAGATACTGCCAAGTAATGAATTTACTATAGTATGGGTGGAGGTCTGTAGTGTAGAATTCACGTCTAAAATCAACTGAGAAACCAATAGCTCTTACAACTTTTCTATTCTCTTCGGTATAGTATTTACTAATGTATGCGGGGTCGGTAAACTTGTCAATAATCTCATTAGGTACACCATCAATCTCTAATAGAACTTTCCTAATTAGCTGGTCTCCCTGTTTCAGTCTTTCACTTGTTCCTGCAACGGCCTCACCTGTCCAATGCCAAGACCATGGAAAGAGAACATTGTATCCCTGCATTCTCTTAAACCTAGCGTATGCGTCTCCCCTTGTAAAAGTGAATCCATGCCCAATATGTAAGGGACCATTCTGATATGAATATGGAACACATATGAAGAATTTTGGTTTAGATGGGTTGGGGTCAGCCTCAAAAATCTTTGATTCACTCCACTTAACGATCCACTTCTTCTCATAATCTAGAGCTGACTCTATGAAATGCCCTCCCCTATTAGACACCATCCTGTCTAAATCAAGAAAGCCTTCTACTATTTAAGTAGTCCATGGATTATCTAGAATGGAGCCTATACAGAGACTGTTTAGAAATCGGTTGAGAAATCAGTTTAAGGATAGACTTCTAATCTATAGATTTTAAGAGTTCTTAAAATTAACTTAGGCTAGGGTTTTCTGGAGAATATATCCCAAGCAGGGTTATCTTTTCTGTGAGGAGTAGCTCTTGATAGTTTTAAGGATTTTTTCATGTCTTCTCTCATCTTCAGTTATGTATTCAAGGATTTCTTTTAGGAAGCCTACTTCAATCTTCTCTTGTTCTATGATGACTTCAAGTAGCTTTAATTGAATCATGTTGAAATACTCTTCACCAAAGTATTTCTCAAGGTCGACTAAGTCGTCAAACTTGGATGACAGCTTATCTACGGTAATTCTATCAGTTCCGCTAGCAATCCTTTCAGCATCTTCGATGATGTGGAGAGCAACGGAGCCGACGATCCTACTGCATTCATCTAGGTCTACATGCTCTACTCCAAAATGTCTCGCGATACCAGTAAGAATCCTGGAATGCTTAAGAGAATCATCACTAATATATTCTAGCAATAACTTAACAGATTCGTCATCTATCCTAGAGGCTAGAGACTTGTACGCACTGGAAATACGTTCCTCAACTAACCCACAGCAGAACAGAAACTTCAATAACTCTCCTCGACTCTTCAAACCTTCGAAAACCATAAATCATCGTATACTGAATCGAAAACCCAAAATAAATAGGTTAAAACAGTGTAAAAAATCTAATCCTAAAACTACGGCGGCGACAACAACCTTCTTCATCTTCTCAAACTCTCTTGCAGGGCTTCTAGCACGCATCGAGAGAATACCGCTACTACTTAAGATTCTAGGGATGTGAGATTATGAAGTGTAGACCGCTAGAACTAAGAATGAAACTCTATGATGAAGTACATAGACTTAGGAAGCTTGGACTATCATACAGTCAAATAATAAAGATTATTCAAGAGAAGTATAATGAGAAGTTATCAAAATCGCATATAAGTGAGTGGTTAAGAGATGTTCATAATCCCTATGGAAATGTATTGATAACGTTTGATGATATTAAACCGTTGAAGGAGCTATCATTCATTATTGGCGACGTGGCTGGAGATGGATATACAAGAATAAGGGAGAAGATATATAGCTATATAATTGGTTTAAAATGTAAGGACGTTGAACATGTCATGGAGTTTGCTAGATGCCTCGAAGTCGTTACAGGATCTAAACTATATATTAGAATACGGAAGAATGGATTCTATTTTGTTGAAGGATATTCGAGAACGTTATACGAGTTATTGAAGAAGCCGTTAGATATTGATAGACTAAGATACTACATTGAATATAGTGTAGAGACGATAGTAGCGTTTCTCAGAGCATTCTTCGATAGCGAAGGATGTGTAGAAAAGAATGGAAATATACTTGTTTACAATACAGATCTAAGAATTCTCAACTATGTTAAGGAACTATTATTGAAGTTGAATATAGATGTAACAGGACCGCATCTAGGAAGAAAGAAGGGGAAACTAATCTATGATAGAAAGAGGGAGAAAACATACTATAGAAGGAGGGATGCTTACTATCTTTATATTCGAGCAAAATCTAGGCGGAGATTCACTGAACCCATAGTATTCACAATAAAGAGGAAGATGGAGAGACTAATGAAAGCCCTCAACATCCCCCACATTTTTCTATCATGCTCACGTAGATAATATATATAAGTAGATTCGGGCCCGGGGGGACTCGAACCCCCGACCCCCGGCTTTCCTCATTTTCTAAGCTTAGAAGGCCGATGCTCTATCCATGCTGAGCTACGGGCCCTTCTCTAATTTCTTATCAGTATTTTTTACTTTACATTTCGAATTTTGTTTTAAGTGGTATTTAGAGGTTTAATCTGTCTCTGTATTTCGGGATCGTGCTTGTATGGATTATTTTTATAGATGGGGGTATCTAGTCTGTAAGTAATGGGGTTGAAGGGTTTTGTTAAATTGGTTTTATTATGAATCTGCAGTGTGTGTCTCCTTTTGATATGCATTCTACTTCTCTTGCTTGGAATTGTTTATTGAATGCTTTAGTGAATAATCCGACTAGGTATCCTCGGAAGAAATGGCTTGTAGCATTCTTCTCTGTCTTCTTAAAGGGTAAGCATTCAAATAATTCTTCTACAGTTATTGTTGCTTGAAGGTCTTCTTCATTATATTCTTCTATGCGGGGTATCCCCCAACCCTTAGGGATACGTTCAGCTAATGCAATCTTTAAAGCAGTTAGCCCGCTCAACCCATACTTCTTCTCAATGTTTTCTATCTTATTTATTCCAGCGCTTAACCCCATCTCATATAATAGGACTGGGGCACCTGATCCAAAAGCTTTATACAAACGCTTAAACATATTTGCGAAAGTTTCCACTCTGAATATTACACTTCTCTCATCGAGAACGATCAATGGGAATAGGAACTTGTCTAGGATTATTCCTTCTACCTGTTCTCGGGAGAACTTTACGTCGAGAACTACTTCAGACTCTTTAAGATGTGAAGCTACCATTTCCAGATTAGTTTCTTTACCAGTTAAGTCTACAAAGAATATCCATAAACCTTCATCTTCCCTTGGACCCGCAAAATGATGCCCTGACAAAATATTTAGATTGAGGTCTGAAAGTATTTTTGAAACAGATGCTATCGCTCCAGGAACATTCTTAAGCCTCAAAATGAATTCAGCCAAAACACTTCCCGGAGAATAGACACCGAGTACTAGGTCTCTTTGGTAATATTTTTCCATGGACTCCATCTTGTTCATTCCATTAACTCATAGACGGGCCAAATAAATTTTACTCTTAAGAAACTTCAATGTAAGTTTACACTATAATGTCTGAGATATCTTCGAAGCCGCTGCAACCTCTCTCAGGATCTTCCTTATCTCTTCTACGAGAGTGTCCGCGTCTTCTGATTCGATAACTTTTATACCGTAAGCTTTAGCAAGTTTTCTTGCTTCTTCACTTAATCCCGGTAGGACCCCTAGTATTGCTTTTTTCACTCCTACATCGATCATCTTAGCGTATAGTGCTAGAACAGTCATCTCATTAGCAGGCTTATCAGATAAGTGGATATCAATTACAGCTTCTGGACTATCGATGTATTTTACATTCTTCCACAAGGCTATTGAAAACTCATGTTCAACACCACTCTTACCCTTCACAACAGCTGGAGAACGAACGTACAGTCCCAGTCTTATGCCTTCAACTTGGATAGGTCTCAAATCTAAAGTCAACTGGTCTATAATGTTTCTACTTGTAGGATTGACTCTGTACCTATAAATGTTTCTTATGATTAATTCGTCTTCTCTAAACTGGTGATTGTTCTCGCAACTATATAATCTGTCTGGGATAGGTATGAGAGACCCGCATTCTAGACACTTGTAAACATTCCTTTGTCTCTTATAATCTACACCTAAAGCTTTCAAAGTTTTCCTACACTTGGGGCATACTAGTTGACCTTCTTTATGGAATTCTTTTTCAGGAGCTATGTAGCCGCATGTTAAATGTTCGAGAACATTCACTTTTTCTAAGCTAGGTGATCCACAGATTGAGCATGTAAAGTGAACTGAAAGTCTATGAGTATTGCAGACAGGGCATAAACCAATATTGCTTGAGACTTCTCTAGTTAATATATCCAGCTTAGCTAAGTCTTCTAATGCTGATTCAACCATGTCAGGAGACATATCTATATCTTGGATTGAGGGGTACTCTACACTCTTATCGTATGTGAATGAGGGTTCTATAACATCCGAGTCGCTATCTTTTATCTTATGAAGCGTTTTCTGTAAATCCATTCTTCTAATCAATGCTTTTGATTCTTCAGTCAGAGTGGCTGGCTTAGATGCTTCAGATAGTGTGAATCTGTGTCCACAATCTATGCATTCATAGTTGCCTCTGTATCCGATGATGTTTCCTCCTCTGCATTTTGGGCATCTAAGAATTTCAGAAGACACTTCTATAATCTCTCCAATAAGTTCTTTAAATGTTAGAATAAGATAAACCTTTGCGTTAATCTGCCTTGTGGCTTAATTCATTGGGCTTTTTCCGGTTTCTATGCTGTGGGGAGACGAATTTTCGATGCGTTCTTCTGTTTCTGGGCAACTTGTTAATAAATTCTATAACTAGTTTAAATAGTAGTTATTCATTATGCGAGTCCTATCATAGCTATTCTTATACCTTACTTTAAAGCTTATATCATAATCAATGAAATTAGGGAAAATGACGTGAAATTTCGCGGAGCTAAGGCTTGGAGAAGCAAAATAACTCTATGAATTAAGCCACAAGGCACGTTAATCCTATAGACACTGTCAAGTTTTATTTAAGCTTTTATGGTTGAAGGTCTATGGCCTCGTTCTCATATTACTCTGAGTGATGTATGTCATCGATGTTATTCTAGACTCCTTCACTAGACTCTTCAGATCACATAGGTATCCTCCTATTGAGAAGCTTTATTCAATCATCTTATTCATAGCTGGGTTAAGTTTGAGGGATGTCTCTGAGAAGCTCTGCTTGTATTCATCGATGGGTGCTTTTTCGATTAGATTTGTTCTCTAAGTATTTTTTCAAGTAGCTTTAGGAATTTGTTGTTGTGTTCAGGGAGGGAGATGGTTACTCTTAGATAGGTCTCACCGTCACCGAAGTCTAGGAGTCTTGTAACTATCCCTTTCTGCATAAGTTTTCTGTGAATTATTTTTGCAGCTACTTCTCTTGACTTAAATATTATGAAGTTGGCTTCTGAAGGATAAGTCTCAATCTTAGGTAGGGTAGAAAGTAACTCTCTTACTCTTTCCCTCTCCTTAACTATCTTTCTTGCATTTCTTAGAACTGTTTCAGAATCTTTTAAAGCGATCTTGGCCAGCTCAATAGATACTAAGCTTAAGCTATTTGGGGGTCTAACTTTATTCAAGAGCTTAACTGTCTCTCTTGATGCTACTATGTATCCTATCCTAGCTCCAGCTAAACCGAAAGCCTTCGACAATGTTCTCACAATGATTAAGTTATCATAGGTTTCAGTAAGCTCGATGAAGGTTTTGCCACAGTATTCATAGTATGCTTCATCGATGACTACTGGTATATCTGGCGCTCTCTCAAGGATAGTGATTACATCATTGTATGAAATAGTGTTTCCAGTTGGATTATTTGGACTACATAAGAAGATTATACGGGTCTTATCATTGATACTGGATAAGATTCTATCAATATCATCGGCGAAATCTGCTCGTCTCCGAATACTCACTATTCTACCTCCCTGTAGCTCGACAGATACTCTGAAGTAGTCATAAGTTGGAGATGAAAGAATTGCTTCGCATCCACAATCCATAAATGCGTCAACAATTATATCGATTGCTTCATCCCCTCCACTAGTTGGAATTATTTTCTCATTTACTACTTTAGCATATCTGGAAATCTCTTCTACCAAGTCTCTGTAAGTAGAATCTGGGTATTGACTAATCTTTAATGTGGAAATCTTAGATTCAAGATTCTTCAACCATCTCTGAGGCAAGTATGCAGAAGTATTCAGATCCATTCTAATAATCTGGTTAAGCTCGAGACCATATTCTTCTGCTATCTTCCAATCAGGTGTCTCGAACCCATAGGGTCTGAAATAATTGAATAATTCTCTGAAACGCATAGAGAGAATAAGGTTAAGCTTATTGTTAATCTTTTTTGCATACCTAAGCATTAATATACGCCAGCATGCGTGAGGTAGAAGAAACCAAGATAATATATAGTGGTAAAGTGGTAAAGTTGAGGATAGACTATCTTAAAGATGGAGGAAAGAAGATTAGAGAAGTTGTTGAACATCCAGGCGCAGTTGCAGTGCTACCAATCTTATCGGGGGATAGGGTTCTCCTAGTCAGGCAATATAGGTATCCTATAGATGAATGGATACTTGAGGTTCCTGCTGGAACATTAAAGAATGGAGAGTCTCCTGAAAAATGTGCATTAAGAGAACTGGAGGAAGAGACTGGTTATAGAGCTGGAATATTGAAGAAGATGTTAACGATCTATCCTTGTCCAGGATACTCTACAGAGTCTATTCATATATTCGTTGCATATCAGTTGGAGAAGACTGTTCAGAGGCTAGAAGAAGATGAGGAGTTAACTGTTGTTGAGATGAGTGTAGATGAAGCAATAAGAGAACTATTGAATAATGATGTCGCAGATAGTAAGACTCTCCTCGCTCTACTCTACTATAAGTATGTCTACCGGGGTCTCCAGTAGTTAGTAAAATGTAGATAGCCTCTCCTAGATAGACGGGTATACTGATTATTCCAGAAAACTTCAATAACTTTCGGTTCACTTATCACGTATCCGATCTCAATGAGTTTTCCCCCATTCTTCTCTACTTCGCGTGAGACTGTAGTCCAATACTCTTCAGGTATCGTTACAACTAATTCATATTCTTCTCCACCGTAAAAAACGAGGTCAAATAATTCTACACCGGTTTCCTCTGCATACTCTACGGCTAGAGGGTCTACTGGGGGATTGTCGATTCTGAATCCAACATTACTAGCTTCTGAGAGTAGGTAGAGTGATTCAGCGAGACCGTCGCTTGAATCGATTGAGGCAGAAGCGAAATCTGCTAGTATGCATCCTTCTCTAACACGGGCGATCGGGCGGATCATTCTTTCAACGACTCTGTCTCTGAGAGGGTTGTCTACCTTGTTTAGTAATGCATGGAGTCCGGCAGCATATGCGCCGAATAATCCTGTTACAGCAACTATATCTCCAGGCTTGGCTCCACTTCTTGGAATAATTCTTCTAGATGCTTTAGCTATGCAGACTACGTCTATGATTACTTGGCTTCCAGTATTTGTGTCGCCGCCGACTACTACTCCTTGATACATTTCTACGGCTTCCAGTATCCCGCTCCATAATTCTTTGAAATCTTCAACATCCATTTCTGGGGGAAGTGCTAGAGATATTAGATATGCTATGGGTTTCCCACCTTTTGAAGCAATATCGCTTGTAGTACCCGTTACAGCTCTATATCCTGCATCTCTCCAATTCATGCCACTAGGTATATCTGTACATTGAACCATCATATCTACTGAGAAGAGAAGTTTACCTGAAGCTGTAAGATCTACAGCGTCGTCTCCGATGGGTAGAACTGTTTCTGGAAGTTTCTTCAAAGTAGAATTAATATAGTTTACAATCCATCTTTCACCAACATCTTTTAACTTCTTCAACTTATCCACCTTCTAAACATATTCTTTAGACACCATGAAGCAAAAGAGAGTATCTCTTTTCCTCCGAGTTTTGATTCTCCATGAATTCTAGGTTTAAAGATTAATGGGTATTCTGTTATTTTTGCTCCCGCTTTATGCAGGAGGTATATTAGTTCTACTTGGAAAACGTATCCTGAATGTAGTTCTGAGAGGCTGGTAACTATTCTCTTCAAGATATCGAGCCTTATCACTCTGTAACCGGATGTAAGGTCTCTTGCTCTAACACCTGTTGATAATCTACCAAGGAGGTTTGCACCTTTACTAATTATTCTCCTAATCATGCTTCTTTCCTCCCACTTCCCACCCTCGATATATCTAGATGCGATAACGACATCGTATCCTCCTTTCTCAGCGAGATTAAGCATGTCTGGAAGAATCTCTGGTGGATGGCTTCCATCAGCATCCATTTCACATACATATACTATGTTATCCATGTAGTCGATAACATGCTTGAACCCATCAATGTATGCAGAGCCTAAACCTAGTTTCCCTGCTCTCTTTAAGACTTTGACTTTTCGAGTCGTTCTTCCAAGTTCTTCTGCTACTTCTGCGGTTCCATCGGGGCTTGAATCATCGACAACTAGTATAAGGCTGCTCCATCCATGGTCTTCTAGGATTCGGAGAGTAGTCGGTATAAGTGTCTTGATGTTTTCTGCTTCATTGTATGTAGGCATAACAATTACTACCTCAGACATCTACAACAAACTATTACTAGCTAGAATAAAACTATCACAATAAGTGATATCGTGCATTATTTCTGAGTATGGTTTTCAGTGTTTAAAATGTTAGGCTCTCGAATGTTAGGAGTGATGGAGCATATAGCATTACGAGTATTAGTACGATGAACGAAGTGAGTGGGACGGTTATGTTGTCATCGATTGGATGGTATTCGAAGTGTTCAATGAATGATGCTATTGCTCCCGCTATGATTCCCGCTACTCCGAGTATAGCTCCCATAGGTATTGATACAGTGGCCATCGCTAAGTTGCCCCACCATGACTTAGTCCTCCTTTTAAACAGTGTATTCCTCACTAATCCTGTAACTGCGTCTCCTATAGACATGAAGAGTACAGGGAGGATGCCGAACCAGAAGTTGCCGTTTGAGATGATCCATCCAAGAGCTATCACCACTCCCCACATTATGCAGAAGGAGACTTCATACATATTCTTCTCAACTTGGAACCAGTAAAGCAGTCTGCCCTTCTTATGAAATGTATATGTGACGGCTCCGAGGAGGAGGGCCATGATGAAGGGAAGGAGAGGTGTAGTGAAAAAGTATGGGACAACTATTGCTGCAAGACCTCCCGCCAGTATGTGGATAATCTTCCTATTATAGTAGATTGCAACATTCTCAGGTAGACCCCGTCTCCTCATATACTCGTAAGTCTTCTTAGTCAAGAAAATGATAAGGAAGATAATCCAACTAAACAAGACTATGGTTACGACAACTTCAGAAACCGAAAACAACATAACATTATCAAGCATACTTTAAGATAAAAACTTTCTATAACATAGGCTAATCCTCTAACTGGATAGGCAGAAACCCATAGGAGTCCAAAAACATCAAATAAAGAGTGAAAATCTATATCAAAGAAGATAACAGGTAACATTAGGATTATGCCCCGGTAGCTCAGCAGGTAGAGCGGCGGCCTCGTAAGCCGCAGGTCGCGGGTTCAAATCCCGCCCGGGGCTAGTTTTACTTATTTTCTATATGATTTTAATAGGAGAAGAATGGTGGGGGAGGTTAGAGGGCTTTCATCAACTTCTCCATCTTCCTCTTAATAGTGAATCCTATGAGTTCAGCGAACTTCCGTCTAGAATTTGCTCGAATATATAGATAGTAAGCATCCTTTGTTGTATAATATGTTTTTCCTATCTTTTTATCATAGAACGGTGTCCCCTTCTTTACTGTTAGATGTGGTCCTGTCA
>ERZ1669248.369-NODE-369-length-22846-cov-9.238647_pt1 | contig 22846 bp, 19 predicted proteins | sample MGYA00579296_ERZ1669248 | MGnify/ENA primary metagenome ERZ1669248 (study PRJEB41166, sample SAMN08046057) | hot springs metagenome | biome: hot spring; feature: neutral hot spring; material: thermophilic sediment; isolation source: thermophilic sediment from...
CTCTCGAAAGGTTTTCCTACCACCATCATAACCCATCAAGAGAGGTAGGACTCCCATAAATCTTAAGGTTACAGCACCGAGGTGGGATAGATGTTTAAGAGTAGTGTTTATAGAGTTTATGTAGATGATGATGGTAAGATTGTATGTCCAGAATGTAACACCATTATATATATCCGATGTAACAACTTCTCTATCCATGAAAACAAGTAGTAAATGACCTCTAGGAGCAGATTTTAAACATCCACCTTCCTGTTAATTAACTCTTTTAACATCTCGTTAATCTCAGCCCAGATATCGTCAAGAACTTCACATATTTCTGATTCTCCAGACAATCTTCTCCAGCTACCTCCATAAATATCATTATTATCTCTTTATAAAATAGTTGTGGTTGATACGAGCTATACTGTATATACGAGCTTCCCAAAAGACTATGTCTACTTCCTAGCGAGATGCAGGAAGACTTCTTTAATAATCTCTGGAGGCGCATCCGTTTTGAAAGCTGATGGGTCTAGATGGGTTGAAGTAGCTCTGTATCCTTTTTCTCTAAGCTCTTCGATCACATTATTAGGCTTAACAGGCCTCACCTTTAAGATGGAGGATATCACGTTCACTGGATAATAACCTATAATAGATGTATCTTCCTCCAGTAATTGTTCCAGTAGATTTACTGCTTCCCCATATATTTCGTGTTCACGGTTAGCATAGTTAAGCATTTTCTTAATTATTTCTTCACTACATAATCTTCCAAGCCATAGAGGACCGACAGGGTGTATAGTTGATAGGCATCTCTTACATATAGAGATTGGCGTATCACTAGTTCTATATACGTATAATGCTAGGCATCTTGGGCAATAGGAGATCCATCCAATTTCTCTGAGAAGCTTCTTGGCTTTATCTATTCCAGGTGATACCTTCACAAAGACTCGAGTATAGTAGCTTTTTAAGAATGTGAAGACTGGTTCAGCAGCTAAACCTATTCTTGCAGCTGTTCTAACAGCGAAGCCTGCCAGTATCCTTATAGATACTTCTTTTAGGAAAGGCGTCTTCACAGAGTATGAATCATATTTTCTTAGACATGAGAAAGGTTTAGCGCCTGTCAATGCTGAGAGATCAGTTGCTGTAGCTCCTAGTACAGAGTTTTTTCCACATCCTCTGAAACCATTCTCCATATATTTTGCAGGTGAACCAGCAGGATCTATATCAACGTAGTCAAATCTAGGTCTGCCTCTCCCCCTAGCTGCAAGCAACTCATTTGCATCAAGATTCGAGGCTTCAAGCCTATCTTCTACATTGTTTAATTTTGCGTTTATTTTTATCAATTGGTATGCATTTCTGGAGATGTCATTAGCTAAGACATAGTTCACTAAGTTAGTCTCAAGTATGAAGCGGATACTCCTAACACCAGTTCCAGCGAGAGGTTCGCAGACAGTTATCTCTCTATTCTCAAAGTATGCTTTCAAGAAGAGCACAGCTATATCTCTACTTAACTTTGAAGCAGGATTAAAAAAGGCTGGAAGAGACGTTGGTGCAAAATCTTTACTATTTGGAAGAACTGGAGATAGGAACCTAGCTTTACCTTCATATCTTAATTCTACTGTAAACCCTAGCTGTCTACTATAATCTTCCTCTACCGTCAACTTACTTCATCCAGTGAAAAACCTATTTATCCACTATTGATAAAGGTATATCTGTATTGCTGGATTAGATCTTTTTAAGGAATTCTCCTAGAACTCTGGAAGCGTCTACTACATCTTTTATAATAACGTTTTCTTCTGAAGAATGCGCATACTTTATTTCTCCCGGTCCATATATTATCGAGTTTACACCTGCTTTATGATACAGGGCGTTAGCATCAGTTTCTGATTCTATTATTCTATGCTTCGGTTCTCTTTTCAGCACCTGCTTATAGGTTTCAGTTAATAAATTAACGTACATTGAATCCGACATGAACCCATCACATCCATGTATTGTTTCAAATTCTATCTCCACATTCCTCCTAATACTATACTCTTTAATCTCTCTTTTCAAAAATTCAACTACTCTTGCATATGGAATATTTGGATGAAAGTGTAATAATATGTCTGCTTTAACCTCCCAAGGTATAACCCAGCCGCTGTACCCAGCTTCAATCTTTCCCAAGTTGAGTATGGGGGCCATATCTTCATTGCTTAACTCTAAGTTGATTTTGTTTTCTAATTCTTTGTAGAAATTAAAGAAGTTGAGGATAGTGTTTTCTACTTCTCTACATGCTCCATGACCACTTTTACCATGGAAGACTAAGTTGAATTCTATACATCCAGCATTTCCTAAACAGATATCCATCGAGGTGGGTTCAAGAATCATGCAGTCTCTTGCATATATCCCTCGAATTAAGAGTTCAGCTGCACCTCTTCCATACATTTCTTCATCAACAACGAATGCGAATGTAACGTCTGGCTCATCCCTAGACTTTGATAATTCTTCTAGAACTAGTAGAGCTGAGGTTAGACCGCCTTTCATATCGCAAGCTCCTCTACCATAGAGTCTTCCATCTCTCACTACGGGTTTATAGGGTTCCTTCATGTCTAGTGGTGGAACTGTATCAAGATGCCCGCATACGAGTAGTTTGTCCCCTCTTCCTAATCTTACTATTACGTTATGGCCAGTCTTGTAGACTTCGTGTAGGATCGGGCTAAACCCTAGACTGCTTAGATAGTCATAAACGAAATAACTTAACTCTTCCTCCTTCCCAGAAGGGCTTGGTATAGATATCAGCTTGGAGAGAAGAGTTAATGCTTTCTCATTATTGAAAGAATCACTAAGCATTGTTTATCTAGTTAGAAAGATGAGAATGGTGGAATATATATTTCCTACAGTTACATAAGTAAATTACAGGAGATGTGGTGGAATATAGGATCTAAGGTGAAAGGAGTTTCCAGACTTGCCTTGGTCATAGTACTAGTAATAATATTAATTGGAGCTGGTTTGGCAGCTTACTCATTCATGAGTTTACCGGCTCAAACTCCGACAACCTCCAAAGTTACTACTCTAGGTAAGTTGACAGCGTTCGTATGGGAAGACTTCACGGTTCCAGAAGTTTTTAACCCTCTCACTGAAAAATATCCAACTCTAACTATTGAAAACAGTATATTTACTTCTCAACCTGAGATGCTTGCAAAGCTTATGGGAGGGTTTAAAGCAGATGTCGTAAGCCCCTGCATAGACTTCCTACCTAGACTGATAGAGCAAGACATGCTTCAGCCCATCGATCCCTCAAGACTTAGCAACTGGAATAAATTATTCAAGAGTCTACGAGATTACCCCGAGATTTGGAGAGATGGTAAATTATACATGGTTCCAACGGCCTTCGGTCTTCAAGCAGGAGTCACATACAGGAAAGATAAGATTCCATTAATTGATAAGTGGATAGACATTTTCAATCCAGCCTACAAGAATAGAGTCTTAATATTAAATGATGCTAGGATAGGAATAGTAATAGCTGCATGGGCTCTTAACTATGAAGATCCATGGAATCTAGGGAGCCAAGACCTACAAAGGATTAAGGAATTCTATAAAGAGCATAGAGACGTAATCCTAAAGTTCTATGAAAGTGATATCGAAGCTAGAGAGTTATTAGCTTCGGGGGATGCATGGATCATTGCTGGAAGCGGTCCAGCACACTCTTACTGGTTAAAATCTGAAGGGATAGAAGCTGAGTTTACTCTACCTGAAGGAAAAGGCATAGGATGGCTATGTGGATTAAGCATCTTAAAAACATCCCAGAATTTTGATGGAGCTTATCTCTACATTGATTACTTTATCTCTGAAGAACCACAATACTATTATGCTTATGAATGGCTTTATGGTCCAACCAATGAACAAGCATTCAAGAAGCTTCCACCTGAGAAGATTGCTGAAAGTGGAATCGTTGGACCTGAAAAACTATCTGAAGTGTTACCATTAATAGATCCACCCAACTTAGATGAGTGGCTTCAAGTCTGGGAAGAGATCATAGCAGGCTAAAAATGACTCCGTTTTCATTAGAATTAATAAGTATTTATAAGAATTACGGAAAGATAACTGCACTTGAAGATATAAACCTAAAAATTAGGAGAGGCGAGCTGTTAACTGTTCTAGGACCTAGTGGAAGTGGTAAGAGTACCCTCCTTAAGATCATTGGAGGATTTGAAGACCCTACTAGGGGAGAAGTATACATTAATGGAGAACTTATGAATAATGTTCCCCCATATAGGAGACCTACCAGCATGGTTTTCCAAGACCTGGCATTATTCCCCCATCTAAACGTATTCGACAACATTGCTTACGGTCTAAAGATTAGGAAATACCCGATCAATGAGATAAAAAAGAAAGTGAAAGATGTTGCCGAACTACTACATATTGAAGAACTTTTAGATAGGAGGATAACTCAATTAAGTGGTGGGCAACAGCAGAGAGTTGCTTTAGCACGTTCACTTATACTTGAACCTGAGATACTTTTACTTGACGAACCACTCGGACCACTCGATGTAAAACTGAGAAAAGAGATGCAGCTTGAGCTGCGGAAACTACAGAAGAACCTAAACTCTACATGGGTTTACGTAACACATGATCATGAAGAAGCAATGGTAATGTCTGATAGAGTAGCTATCTTGAAGTCTGGAAGAATAATCGATATTGGCACAATTAAGGAGATATATGAGAGACCGAAGAATAGGTTTACAGCAGAATTCCTAGGAGAAGTAAACATAATTGAATGCGTAGTGGATTCTATAGATGGAGACATATTCACATCGACCTGCGGGAAATTGAAGATAGAGGGTAGAACATTTAAAGAATTGAAAAAAGGAGATAAGATACAGATTATGATTAGACCTGAAAAAGTCAAGATTATGAGTTCTCTCAATACTCAGATTGGAGATAAGAATGTGTTGTCTGGGAGGATAGTGGAAGTCATCTATAAAGGAGCTTATAGTGATTTGAAGATAGAGACTGAAGATTCTGGAATTTTTACTGCTAGAACACTTGGTTCAACATATAGTGTTGATGAAGTAGTCTTCTTGAAGTGGGATAGAGAAGATGTAATAGTGATTGAGGAATGAAGATATCTAAGAAGAAAAGTTGGAAGCTAATGAGGAACCTTATATATTCTCTACCTGCAATAATCTATCTGACAATCTTCTTCTACATTCCATTGGTTACCATGATAATGTATAGTTTCTGGCATGGTGAACCTCTGTACCGCGTAGTTAGAGTCTTTACATTGGAGAATTACGTAAGATTCTTTACTGAAGAATTATCTCAGAATGTCTTTATATCAACGAATATTATCTCTATCGTTACTTTCCTGATAATATTGCTAGTTGCATATCCTATAGCGTATTTCCTTGCTAGAATGACTAGTGGGGATACGGGTTTAAAGATAATCTTATTGATCTTGATCCCGCTTGAAATGAATTATCTTATTAGGATATTTGCTTGGAGGAACATTCTCGGAGAGAATGGATTAATTAATAGTTTCCTCATAACATTGGGGCTTATAGATCAGCCTATAACATTCTTCTTCCACAGCATCTACGCAGTCATCATAGTTGTCCTACATAATGCGTTACCATACGCAGTCGTACCCCTCTACATAACTATTAGAAGCATTCCCGAAAACCTATACCTAGCAGCCATGGACCTAGGGTCAAATAAGCTTAGTGTATTCTTTAGAGTAACACTTCCACTCAGCATGCCTGGAATAGCTATTGCATTCCTATTCATCTATATACCATTGATGGGTGAGTTTGCTATTCCAGCTCTAGTGGGAGGTAAGACGTATATGCTTGGAAACATGATAGTTAGACAATATCTAACTGTGGGTAACTGGCCATATGCATCAGCTGCGACGATCAGCTTAGTATCAATTACTCTAATAGTTATGTATGTTATCTTTAAGCTTCTCGGTGTTAGGAGGCTTTATGAATGAGTAAAGTGAAGAGTTTCCTAAACATCTTTACTTCAACAGTTATTCTATTGTTAATATATTTCCCGATTGGGTTAGTTTTACTCTTCTCTTTTAATGATAGTATCTATTTTATCTTCCCATTTAAGGGCTTCACATTAAAATGGTATTCAAGGCTACTTGAAGACCCTGCTTTCTTTAAGAGTATACTTAACTCGATAATTATCGCTTTGGGTGCTACTGCGGGGTCATTATCTATCGGTATCCCAGCTTCTTTCAGTTTTGTAAGGTTGAGAAGAAATACACTATTTGTTGGATTTATTGTGATTCCATTCATAATGCCTTGGCTAGTAATAGGAGTTTCATCATTAGTATTCTTTCACACTATCGGTATACCATTATCCATCTTGACGGTCATACTGAGCCATATAATCTATAGCATACCCCTCGTTGTATTCATTATAGCGGCTAGATTGATAAGCCTTAACCCAAATTATGAGAAGGCAAGCATGGACTTAGGAGCTAATGAGCTGCAAACATTCATGAATATAACGCTCCCGTTAATTTATCCATCTATAGCCGTGTCAGCCCTGATAACTTTCTTGTGGTCTTTCGATAACTTCATAATTACATTCTTCACGATAGGTTCGGAAGTTACATTCCCCATATGGGTTTGGGGATCGCTGAGACATCCAACAAATGTTCCAGTCATAACAGCTGCATCCTCAATAGTCATAGTAATCGGTTCACTAATAGTCTACTTTTTGGAGAGTTACCGGATGAGGAAAGGTTTAGGGACTGCTTTAATGATTTAGTCTCAGGATTTGTCAATATCTTCTCTTAAGTAATGCAGTGAAGAAGCCGTTACATCTATCAGTGTGGGGATAGAGCCTCCTAGTTTCAGTTAAACCTCTTAAGCCTTGGGAACCTATATTCAGCGGTATCTCTACTAACTCAAAGTTAGGATGAGTTCTTATAAAATCTTCTACAACTATTTCATTTTCTTCAATAGTTATGCTGCAGGTTGAGTATAATAGTAGTCCACCTCTTTTGAGGTGGATTGCTGAATTCTCTAGTATTTTTGATTGAAGATTTGCAAACATCTTTATGTGTCTGGGTTTTATCACCCATCTATAGAATGGTTCTCTCCATATTAAGCCAGTTGAACTACATGGTGGATCAACAATTACTTTGTCAACCTCTATTCTCAATGGTAAAGGAATCGTAGCGTCAGCTTGGATTAGCTGAACTATCGTTGCGTCAAGAAACTTCATTCTTTTTAATTGGCTTCTAATCCTTTTCCAAGATGAATCTATCGATATTATCTTACCTCTATTCTTCATCTCTAATGTTGAAATCCAAGTCTTTGTTCCAGGAGCGGAACATACGTCTAGAATAAGTTCATTAGGTTCAGGTCTTAAAGCTTTAACCGCATAGTAGCTAGAGAAGTCATGTATAGTAATTAATCCTTTATCTATTAATCTTTTTAATCCTTTAGTGTTTGAAGCTTCTACTATGTATATGCCGGGTAATCTATTATCTTCTCTGAGAAGAACATTTTCTTCATCTGCTAATTTCAGAATTTCATCAATGCTTACTTTCAGAGTATTGAGAGATGCGTACATTGGTGGGTTAACTTTATCTTGGAAATCCAAGTAGCGTTCTGTTTCAATTCTCCCCATTATCATCTTCTCTAAGTATTTCATAAACCAGTTAGGATAATTCACCTCTATCGTAGGACTTGAAGAAACGAATCTTAGAATTCCCAGGTATTTTTCAAGTTCTTCTGGCCAATTCTTACCCATGGCTTGCCTTAGACTAGATACTAGTTGACTTATATCTCCAAAATTTATTCCACCAATTATGGAGGATGAGATAAGTTCAAGAATAGTTATACCTAACCAGTCAAGACTCGAGCCTACTACGAGCTTCTTCAAACATTTTTGAGCAGACTTTCTATAGATAGAATAAACATGAAGTATCTTTCTAGCCATCCTTAAATCCTTGATACTATATCTTCTCTTCTTGGCAACGAAATATAATGCAGAGCTAGGGGAGACATTTATCTCCCGGCATACTTTAAGAGCTTCTAGAGAAAGCAGAATCGCATCTGTATTCACTCACTAAATCCCAGTTATTAATATTCAAGAATTCTATTTTAATATATTATTTTAGATTAAGCCGTCGTAAAAGAAAATAAGCAAGGTAATGCTTCTATGATTAGGATGGAGCAGACAAGCCTAGATGAGCATTTGAAGTTTAAACAGTATCTACTATTAGGATGCGCTTATGATGGTAGAGAAGGAAAAGCATACTTGAAGCTTCTAGACATGGAGACAAATAAAGTAGAGCTTCTCTATGATGAGTCAGGTCATAAACCATACTGTTACGTTCTAGAATCTCCTGAAGAAATAGAAAACCTTAAACTTCAAGGAGTGGTAAGGACTGAGATTGAGAATAAGTACGACTTATTTAGAGATAGAGAAGTAAAACTCACCAAGATTATTGCTAGTGATCCATTAGCTATCGGTGGAACATCAAACTCTATAAGGGAGAAGGTGAGAGCATGGGAGGCAGATATACCATATCATCTCTGCTATCTTTATGATATGAAGCTTATACCTAGTACACCATATTATCTAGAAGGAAAAAGCCTTGTACCCGTTGAACCTGACACGAGCAAGATCAAGAAGATAATTGAGAAATATTTTCCAGATATATCGAGAGAAGATAAGAAGATAATTGAAGAATGGATAGCGTTAATGGAAGCTGACCAACCCAAGCTTAAACACCTATCATTAGACATAGAGGTTCTATCACCGATAGCTACGCGGGTACCTTCTCCAGACAAAGCTAAAGACAAAGTCGTCGCAGTATCTCTAGTTGGAAGCGATGGTAGGAGGGAAGTATATCTACTAAAGACTCCTAATTTCACGGAAGTAGAAGAAAACGATGAATTCAAAGTCATAGTCTATGAAGATGAAGTAGAGATGCTGAGGAAAGTCTATGAAGTTCTTGAAGAATATCCTGTAATCGCAACGTTTAATGGAGATGATTTCGACATGCCATATCTTAGACATAGAGGTGAGCAGCTCAAGATTCCTAAAGAAAAAATACCTATAACGCTTAGTAGAGAAGGTGCTTCATTGAGGAAGGGTATCCACATAGACTTGTATAGATTGTTTAACAATAAAAGTATCCAAGTCTATGCATTCGACAACAAATATAGAGAGCACACTCTTGAAGCAATCGCTCAAGCCTTGATAGGTAAAGGGAAAGTATCAATAGATAAACCAATCAGCCAATTGACTAGCAGTGAACTTGCAAGATACAGTTTCTATGATGCATTGCTCGTTCATGAATTACTCACATTTGACGAGGAATTGTTATTGAAGTTGTTGATAGTTATCTCCAGGATTAGTAGGCTACCTATAGAAGATGTATGTAGACATGGTGTTTCAGGATGGATAAAGAGTCTATTATATTATCAGCATAGAAAGAAAGGATACCTCATACCTAGACCTGATGAGTTACTAGAAGAGAAAGGAGTAATATCTACTAAGCCTGTAATTGAGGGTAAGAAATATCGGGGAGCAATTGTCGTTGACCCAGTGCCTGGAGTACATTTCGACGTTATAGTCTTAGACTTTGCATCACTGTATCCATCAATATTGAAAGAATGGAATCTTAGCTATGAGACTGTGAGATGCGTGCATGAAGAATGCCAAGATAATGTTGTTCCAGAAACTACTCACTGGGTATGCAGAAAGAGGAGAGGGATACAGAGTGAACTAATCGGATGTTTAAGAGATATTAGAGTTAAAATATATAAACCCTTAAGCAGTGATAAGTCTCAACCAGATCTCAAGAGAAGATGGTATGGAGTAGTTCAAAGAGCTCTTAAAGTATTCTTGAATGCTGCATACGGTGTATTCGGGTTTGAAGGTTTCCCACTATACTGTCCACCAGTTGCAGAGAGTACTACAGCTATCGCTAGATACGTCTTTCTTGAAACAATTAACAAAGCTAAATCAATGAATATCGAAGTGATATACGGAGATACAGACTCGCTCTTCCTTAAAGCAAAAGATGAAAAAGCAATTGATGAGATGCTTAACTGGGCGAAGAAGAATCTAAGACTAGACCTTGAGATAGATAAAAAGTATAGTTATATCGTATTCTCTATGAGGAAGAAGAATTACCTTGGATTAACAGATAAGGGGGTAGTAGATGTTAAAGGATTGACTGGGAAGAAGAAGCATATTCCAAGATTCATAAAAGACGCGTTCGATGAGATGATTAGCGTTCTACAGCAAGTTAAGGATGAAGAAGACCTTGAAGAAGCTAAGAAGACTATCGGTGAGATTGTTAGAATATGGTATAACAAGCTTAAGAATGGTGAATTTGAACTCCAAGACCTTTCGTTTAGAGTTATGCTTTCAAGAGGTGTAGAGAAATATGTTAAGACTACGCCCCCCCATGTTAAAGCTGCTAGGAAACTACTCCAGAAAGGAATTCAGGTAAGCTCAGGAGACATAATAGAATACGTTAAGACTAAGGATAAAGATGGAGTAACACCGCTACAGTTTGCACGTAAAGACCAAGTAGACGTAGATAAATACGTAGAATATTTAACATCAACATTCGAACAAGTCTTTGATGCATTAGACATAGACTTTGAAAAAATAATAGGAGTAACCAGCCTAGAAAAATTCTTCTAATTATAACGAACGAATACTAAATGACAAATTAACCTTGAAGTATTGTATCTTCGACAGGATACATAACCGCACAGGATAGAAGACGTTCAATTTTAGAGAATATTAATTTTACATACTGAGTAGGATTTTTTGTTGTATATTAACCTATATATACTAGTTTCAACAGTTTAAAATCTAAGCAATGAGTCTATACGAATTACTTCAGATAGTTCCCCCTCAACCTCCTCCATGGCTTGACCCAACTGTATATCTTTCTAATCTTTTCTGGGTGATATTACGGACATTCTTAACGTTTTTACTTGTATTCTTCATTGGATTGGGCTCACTACGTCTCATCGACTTTATTACTCCAGGCATTAGTGAGATCTCGAAGATTAGGGGAAACCCAATTGCAATAGCATTAGTTGCCGTCGGATTTTTTGTCTATCTATCTTTCGCATTTATTGCGTCAATGATATCTCCTCTACCTATTGGAACAATTTCAGGGGTCGTTTCAGGCTTGAATCCTTTAGTGCTAATTGCATACAAGCTTATAACATTATTCGTTGGAGTATTGTTATCTTATCTTTTCGCTATAGTTTACTACAGGGTCCTCGCTAAAGTTGAACCTTACGGTATAGATCTAGATGATGTAGATAAGGAGCCGATCGCTGTTGGGATATATGTTATGGGTTACTTAATATTTTTAGGAGCAATCGTCTATGTTTCTCTCTTACTCCCAGTGGTGTAGTCATGTCTAAGAAAAACTTATGGATAGAAAGCTTTTCTACATTATTCCTGAAGCCAAGCCCTATAATATCTCCAACTAGTGAAGTTTATCAAGCAAGCCAGATCCCTCAACTAGTGAAGAAGCCTTCACTGATAATCATTTCAGGGATTATCCTACTCATTATATTCTCAATATTATTCTATTATACTTCACTTTCAGCTTTAGGCTTGTTTACATTCTCAATCTTACCTGCCCTAATAGTATTCGCATGGATCTTGAAAACGGATAGATATGAGGCTGAGCCTAAATCTTTAGTAGTAACCGTTATCGGTATTGGAAGCTGTGTGGCAGCAGCCTATTCCATCATAAGTTATCCAAGCGGTTTGTTCTATTATATTCTTAGCTCAATACTTGTTGAAATAAGTTTCTTCTTAATTCTATTCGCCTTGGATTCTAATCGTTTAACGGGTAGAGAGTTTAATGATCATCTAGATGGAGTTGTATATGGTGCTGCACTTGGTTTTGGATATGTAGCTTACAATAATTTTGTCATAACTACTCTATTACCTGGAATGGTTAATCCAAGCTTCTTAATTCTACTAAGTTTAGAAAATATGTTTCTGATTGTCTTTCCAGCATTAACAGGATGGTGGATAGGATATGCAAAAGCTAAATACACATCGATAAACTTCTTCGACTTAATAGCTGGATTAGCCCCCGTAATAGTATTGAGGATAACCTATGAATTAACGGTTACTCTTTTAGCTTCTCTAAGTCTTACTCTTCGCCTTACCGGAATCATACTTATCGGCGTCATTATGCTCTCGATAATGTATAGAAGAATTTCTTGGGCATTAGAAGACGAACGTCTATGGGGTTATTTGACAGGAAAAGCTCCAATCGAGAAGGCGAGTAGTAAATGAATAAGACAAGAGTACTCATGGCTTTATCTTTGGTAGTCTTCTTAGCTGTGTCCTTAACGATACCCTATGTCTCTGGGAAAACCCCACCATATATTCAAGCTGGCTTAAGATTCATCTACCAACTGTATAATGGTGAAACCCAGCAGCCTGAAAATGCATATCATTCATACATTATCAAGTCTATAACATCTCAGAGGATATCAATACGAATAGATTCTGATATCGTTAAATCTGTAGACCTGGACGTAGATGAGGATGGAAACATTTTAGGAGGCAAAGGACGTGTAGATTTATGGATTCCTCCTGACCTACCAGTAGGTCAAACATTAAGCATACTTGGATACGACGCAGTCATCATTCAAAAGAATTATGATGTTGACAAAAGTGGGAAGTTAACATTCACCATAGTAGCTTCCACCGACCAGACAATTTTCTGGCTATACGTAGATGGAGGGAGTTCTAATGAGGCAAAACAGTTGATAGGGCTTCTTTATGCAATGATGTTTCCAAATTCAAAGAAGCTTCTGGTGCTGGTAAATATTGAGCAAACCCAACCATCTACTGTCACAACTAGAGCAACATCCGTCTCAAAAGTTACAAAGTCTTCTACACAGATAGAGACTAGACAAGGAGTAACGACAACTCAAATTGTTATCACTGAAGAAGTCACTACAGTAACTCATACGGTAATAACAACTATGGCTTCAACAATCACTGTTGAAAGAACCGTTACTTACCAAACCGAGCTCGCGTCGGCTTCTACTCCATCTTTCATTCCTCTGCCAGTGGCTATCGCAGCCTCTGTAGCCATTATCGGAGGGGGATTCTTCTTTATAAGAGCTAGAAGAAGACCTCTACCACCAACATACCCGTATCCATACTCTCCTACTCAAAGTCTACAGTATATAGAGCAACGTCCAGCTCCTTATACCACTCCACCTCCTCAGCAGATAGTTGGCCTTTGTCCTGCATGTGGTTACCCAATATATGCAGGAGATAAGGATTGTAGGAGGTGTAACTATAGAATTGCGTAAAACAAAATACTTAACATTAGTCTTTTCTATAATACTGTGCTTAACATTATTTATATTTCCAGTTTCATATGCTCAGGAAGAGAAGATTGAATGGAATAGACCTATACATTTTCTCGGCGGTCAACACACACTCGTATTAATGGTTGATTTTACAGATGTAAAGTTTAGTTCATCTATCCAGAAAGTGGAACAGATAGTTAAGATTGTAGATAACTTTATTAGAACAAGCTCTTATGGAAAGGCTTGGCTAGATTACTACATATATCCTAAAGTTATTACACTCTCAAAACCTATGAGCTACTATGGTACACCACAAGCTGGAGCACAAAGAGGAGACGACGATTCAAGAACTTTAGAATTCAAAGCTGAGGTTATCCGGTTTGTTAAAGAAAAGTCAGGAATAGATATAACTAAATTTATACATATAATAATAGTTCATGCTGGGGGAGATGAAGCTGTAAGCAGTAGTCCAAACGATATATGGAGCCATTGCATGATGAGCAAAGCTCTGTATTTTTTCATAGAAAAGTATGGTTTTGATACAATCGAACAATATCTAAGAAAAGAAGGATATGGGATACTAGTAGACATACTAATGCATAAGAAGCCTGATGGTGAGGGTCACTTGCTAGCTGGGGTAGAAACTGTTGCTGAGATTGATATGCCCTCCGTAATGATGCATGAGTTCACTCATAGCTTATGGATATTTGACCACTACGTGTATGCTAAAGATGGATATAGTGCAGGGTCAGAGGTTGGAGTATGGACAAACATGGATTTCGGCCCATTCCTTGACCCCCCCGTCGATATCGATGGATGGTCTAAATACCTGCTAGGTTGGGTCAATGCTATAGAAATAGAAGATGACGGAGAATACGTAATTCACACACTCGATAAACCTGATGAACCACATGCCTTAATAATACCAGTAAACGACGAAGAATATTATTTCATACATGCGAGGAGACCAGCGGGTCAAGATGCTGCATTACCGGGACCCGGAGTACTGTTATTTAAAGTGAATAAGTATCGAAGTCGGAATGTAGAAGGTGAACCATTCATGGTCTCGTTGTTTGATGCTAACCCTGAAACACCGCCAGAATGCGGTTCTCTCAAAAAGACTGCCGTTAGACTATGTGAAGGATTAGATGCACCATACTATGATGAAAATCACTATAGTGGCGTATGGGGAAGCAGATTGGGAAGGTTCGAGATAAATCTTCTAAATAGTGAAACTGTTACAGATGAGGGATACTATATTAAAGTTACAGAGTTCGACCAAGTTAATGGTGTGGCCAAGATATATGTTAGCTTGAGTGGTGAAAGAACAGAAACTACTACTGAGACAACGGTAACTAGTGAAACAACTATAACAAAAACTGTTACAGGATCGTATACTGAAACATTGTACACGACAACTATAAGCTATGAAACAATCGAGAAGACCGTGGTGGTAACGGTTACAGTAAAACAGTCTCCACCAACTGAAAACGTAACCGATTATATCTCCATAATACTTATAATTGTTGCAGTTCTAGTAGTATTCACATTAATTATAAGGGGTAGGAGACCACCACCTCCGCCTCCACCGCCTGCTCCATACTATGCAGGAGTATAATGATAATGCTTAAAAAAGGAAAAAACTTAACAAAACCTTACACAGTCATTACGTGCTTACTCATAATCCTCGTTATAGCTCCACAATCCACAATCTCTGTTTCAGAGCAGGAAAGCTTAGAAGAAAAAGTAAAAGAATCTTTAAAAGAGAGCTTCCATTACCTACTCTCTAATATCGATGAAGATGGATTAGCTGTAGAATACAAGACAGAGGATATGATTAAAGCTACAGCTAGGCTTGGACTGCTCGCAGGGTACATACACATGGGTTTAAGAGATTATGAATCTTTAATGGTATTGAATAAGATAGCTGACGCCTTATTTAGAGTATCAACCAACCTGGATGACAGCATTCAAGATGAAAGGGATAAGATCCTTACTAAATATGCTCTAATAGAGTTCTCAGTAACCCACTATGGATTAACAGGCTCAGAAACCTCTAAAAACATGATACTTAAATCATGTAGTTCTCTTGTAGAAAAGCTTGGATGGCTTCCAACAACTTCATGTTCTTCTTATCTAATATACTCAGGCTACATATCATATATAGCTGGTGGGAAAATAAGCAGAGATGATATAAGAATTTCTTTAGAAGATGTCAAAGAACACTATTTAGAATTTATTAATTATACATCGTGGGGTGGTCTAAACCTGGCGACGGGTCTGGAAATACTGTCTGTAGCATTAAGAACAGCATCTATAGCTAATATCGATCCTCCAGCTGAAGTTGTAGCATTGTGGATTACGCATCTGAACCATAGTCTCCAATATATTACGCAGGAAAACTCAGAATTACCTTCAGAAGAGATTAAAGCATATTTGAATGCTTTCATCTCTGCTCTAGAAGTACCTTATCCTACAAGTCTCAGAAACGAGGCCATTGTTTTATCTGAAGAACTGGCTGAGAAACTATTAGAGTATAGTCTAGTAGGTGGGAGATTATTACTCCAAAGCAGAAACGCCGCCAACTACTTAGTTTATGATCCTTCCTTGAACTATATAGATATTATCACGATATTGAGAAACCATTCGAAGCTGAAAGTCTACGACTTAGATATACCTATAATGCTGGAAAGGCTATCGAGAATAGAAAATGTTAAGAATGCTGAAAAGTATAGAGATGCTTCAACAACTATTGCTTCTATTGTTTCATCTAGTAAACCATACTTTAAAGTTGTTGATGAAAAAATCACTCCGAACCAGGTCTTAATAGACATAATATTTTCTACACGCTTCCTAGCAACATGGTATTCTCTACAGAAACTTAAGCCCTTACCGATTGCAGAACTAACAATCCAAACCGGCGGATTCTCATACATAACATTAACATCCTGCTCAATTCTACTCCTGACACTGCTACTTCTATACAGGTTTGGCAAGTTAATTAGAGAGGAGGAAGAATAGATGCCTCGGGAGCCTTCTACTAGAACAGGATTAATAATTCTCGCAATCGGAGTAGTAATTACATCTATAGGTGTATACTTAACCTACTTACCGTCAGAGTCTTTACAACAAACTGTTTTACTCCTCCAATCTTCCCAAGTGTTTTCAAGTGATATTGGCGTAGGAATAATTGCATGGGGGGTAGGATGGATTACATCATCGCTGAACCCGTTAAGGAAGTATTTTCTCATCCCTGTAACAGCGGGGATAATTATTGCTGCGGTAACATTCGTTTTCAGGTCAGTGATAATTAATATCGAATACTATGGACCATACATATATTATGCGTTCTTATTCTCAATACCGCCAGCTCTTATTTCTTCAGGAATAATCTCCGGCATTATTATAGCTAGACATATTAGGAGAGACAAGCTACCTCGAATCAGTGTACGTTTTGAAGAGTACATGTTGTATGCAATTAGCGCTTCACTCTTCTTACCCTTCGTCAGCGAGCAACCTTTTGCACTTCTTAGACTATTAGGCTCAGCTATTGCATGTTGGATTATATGGCATTTCATAAGTCCCAGACTTGCAGGCTACTTAGTAATTAGAAGGATAAGAAATAGTAAGGGGAGACTGCAATTAATGTTTGTTGAAGAAGAAAAATATGAAGAGATGACTTTCACAAATATTTTCTCTAAGGTTTACTATCCTTTGGCATTTGGTTTAGGCGTTTCTCTTACAATACTCAGCATAATTGAACTCTTACCACCTGAAGTCAATAGAATGCCTCCCGACCCAATTCAAAAAACTGCTCAGATAGCAATCATATCTATTCTTGCGGTAACTATGGGTTCTGCCTATGTTGGACCAGTTGTATGGTTATTTAGTGACTCAGGTATTAGGATTAAAGATAACGTTAGGATAGTTATTGAAGAACCGAAAATCCATAGTCTCGCTAATCAGATGATCGAGATTTACTCTTTTATTCAAGCACCAATTAGTTTCGCTATTGCTGCATCTGGGGGAGACTATGCATACGCTTTTGGTTTACTAGCTCTACTAATGATAACCATTCTAACAGCCTCTCTTTTAACAACTGTTTTATATATCAAAGTCTCTTCCCTGAAAAATCTTAAAAAATTCATCTCAATGTTAAAGAAAAGCAACCTCTATCAAAATGTCTGAAGTATGATCCTGTATTACTAAAACTATCAGGAACCTGGCAATCTATCTATATCGTTAATGTTAGGTAGCATATCTCTTATGCAGCTCAGCCAAAGACCTATAGAGTGGAAACCATATCAAGTACGCATCAAACAAAGCCAAATAAGGAGGAGAAAGCGATTTGTTAGCTTTAGCGTTTACAGACAACTAGCTTAGTATCCCCTGAAACTACAGCGGATATGTGATGATGAAAAACTTATTAGAATCATTTGCTATTGATCATCCATTAAAGAGGTGTTAATTGTTGTCTATGATTCCTCGTGGTAAGTTAATCGGGATGCAGGTCTACAACCCTGATGGTACATTTGTAGGGACGGTTCAGGATATTGCTCTGCCAATAGGCGGAGGCGAGATGGGTATCTTGATATTGACTAAAGCTCAGACGACAGAGACTATTCAATGGAGTAGGATCTCAGCTGTAGGAGACATAATAATTCTAAAAGAGAAACTGGAGATTAAAGCTCCAACACCAGAAACGATGCCTCAACCAACTCCTCAGTATCCTCCAATGGGTGGACCAATACCTACTCCTGCTCCAGTTAAAGAAGAGAAGAAGGGGCTAGGAGCTATAACGAGCGTATTCAAGAGACAGGAGAAGCCAGCTTGCCCAACATGCGGTAAGCCCCTAACATATATTGAACAATACAAGAGATGGTACTGCTACAACTGTGGCAAATACGTTTAGTAAGCATGCCAATCTGTTCTACCATGAAGTCTCAAATAGATGACGTTATTAGATGATGAGATATCTCTTGGTAGGTTGTGAGCATCAACAGAGCAGAATACTGCTCCAATAAACTCCATTACAGCTGAGCTTCCCAACCCAGTCCCCTTCATAAACATACGTATTCTCATAAGAATTCTCAATTATGTTAAGGAACTATTATTGAGGTTGAATATAGAAGTGACAGGACCACATCTAACAGTAAAGAAGGGAACACCGTTTTATGATAGAAAAAAGAGAAAAACATACTACAGAAGGAAGAATGAATATTATCTCTATGTTCGAGCAAGTTCTAGACGAAGATTTGCTGAACTCATAGGATTCACTATAAAAAGAAAGATTGAGAGATTGATGAAAGCCCTCAACCTCACCCCATTCTTTTCTCATAAAACTCACCTAGAAGATAAATAAATCCCGGGCCCGGAGGGACTTGAACCCTCGACTTCCGGCTTTCTCCAAAATTCCCTACTACCGAAGGCCGGCGCCATATCCATTCTAGGCCACGGGCCCATTAATATCTGCATACACCTCTATTATTATTATTCTTAGCTTATTTTTGGAATAAGTCTAGAAAATATTAATAAAATATTAATATTCGTTGTTTTGATTGAGTTGGGGAGGTAGATTTTGTTTGACCAGCTTTTTGAGCCTTGACTATGGTCGAGCTACTGATGAGATAGTTAGGTTTATCCGAGATATCGTTGGAGGGAAGAATGTTGTTATTGGGTTAAGCGGTGGTCTCGATAGTAGTGTTACAGCTGTTCGTCTAGAAACCATTTTCAACTAGGAAAGTACTCGCCGCCGAGGCAACCCTATTAGTAATTCTAATAACCTCTTACTTAATCTTCTGAGCGAAATCTTCTTTATCTACAATGTATCTTTCATGTAGCCCATATCCTATCAATTTATCTCCAAGATATGCTGCAACATAGAAGATTAGCTTCCTACCATCTACTTCTAATAATTTGGCCTCTACTGTAATCTCAGAATTGACAGGCGCAGGTTTTACATGATAAACATCCACGTGTATACCTACTGTTGTCTGATTAGATGAGAGATAATTATCTATGTTAACTCTGCATGTGTGTTCCATGAAAAGTATCATAGCAGGTGTGGCTAGAACTTCAACACTTCCAGAACCAAGATGTTTAGCAGTAAACTCAGATGTAACCAGATACTTATCCCTAAAGACTAAACCCGGCTTAACACTCATACTTGAGAATATCTTGAATCATAAAATTAATAACTCTTTCCAAGACGTAGACTACACAGTTTAGAGTTTACATATGGAGAGAGTATAGTAGTATCAGGAATGCTGTAAGTATTGTGGTCGGGAGGATAAGCCTATAAGCTTTGGGTAATTCAGTTTTGTAGTATTCTGCAGACATTACGAGGCAAGCGTGAGCTGGACTCAACATTGCTCCAACGAACCCTCCTGCAAAAGAAAGTAAAAGAAGCTTATTAGAACTAAGTAATGGAAGGAGAGGTGGAAAAGCTAAAGCTATATAGGTGAACTCTACACCTGTACCTATAACTATTACGAGTGGTATGAAGAATACAGCAATCTCTGCATAACCTGATAAGAGTGATGTTAGGAAGTGGGCTACGTTACTCTTCTCAATACACTTACTGAAGATGAATGAAAAGACAACTATCGCAATGAAGGTTGCGTTAACAGAATACTTTAATGCATGTAATAGCTTGCCTTCCCCCGGTCTATATACAGCTATGAAGATAACTAGTGTTATGGCTATAGAGAAAACAATATTCAAATCAAACAATATTGATAGGACTGCTATTGAAATAAAAGGCCATACATGCACAATCTTCTTCAAGTTGCTTCTAGGAGTCTTCTCAGCTCTCCTGTTACTCTTCTTTACCTCTCTATATCCGAATATGATGCCTGAGACTAACGCTGCTAGAGTTATAGGCATATTCAATACCATTATATAACTTGATGATAGACCAAGTAAACCAGATGCAAGGATTACTCCTTGGTATAGAGGCCAGGTCGTTATCCATAAATGTCTAAACCAGTAATTAATGAAGGTCTTTACATCATTCTTTAAACCCATGTTATTATATAACGGGTCAACGACGACAGCTGAAACATATGCTCCACCAGGCATTGGCAGTAAACCTATTACTGCAGGCGTAGAAAAAGCTGCGAATCTTGGACCGATGACTTCAAAACTTTCTATTAAGGAATTCGATGCTCCAGTAGAATTATACAAGTCTGCTAGAAACATTGATAAAGTTAATGCAATGATTGTCTGAAGCATCTTTAAGTCGAATGCTTCAACAATAGCAGTGAATACATCTATTCCAAGTGATAATACTCCATATAGGATTGCACCAACAGCTAAGGCAAGACCTACATTCACGTTTCTGAATACAAGTAATATCACTAGAATTACTGAGATGAGTAAAGCAATCCATGCATCAATCAACGCCATCGAGATCCATAGAGGTTTCTAGAAATCTATCTAATAAATTAATCCACTACACATCCCACTATGAAAAATAGTTTCTCAACTAAACTACTATATGATGCTGATCATATGATTTCAGAAAATGTCCAGAGACTCCTGTTAACTACTATATCTTCTAGAATTCTTTTAGCATACGTCTTATCTATATTAAGCATTAACGCGTTAATATGCTTACAAAATTTGAGTGAGAATCTGATTTTAGACCAGTCAGCACAATCGTGAAATATTATCCGCCGCTCCAAATCAATTACAACGTTGTAGTCTTTTACCCTCGCTGAAAGATAATTTTCAGTTTCTTCTCCAACTACTATCAACTCCCTCGTAATCTCTTTAGCTCTCTTTAACCTCATCTTGTCACTCAGCATTAACAACAATTCTTCAACATTTTCCGGGAGCTTCTCGGGAGGTAGGTGCAGTGTAAGGTCGGGTTGATGTATACGTATTCTTTCAAGATTTTTCTCGACTTCTTCTAGAATCTTCTTCTGCGTCGGTGTAATTATCTCTAGGATTTGGAGAACTTGGAGTGCATTATGAACAGCATAACCCTTAAAGTGATTGTTAAAATATCCATATACTTTTTCAACGTTTTCACTTATCTCTAGAATTCTCGGCTTCCACTCATTCAGCTCCTCCAAGTTGTAATGATAATAGTACCAAGGGTTTCTACCTCTTCCATGCCATCGGATATACGCGAAATCAGTAGTAATGTAAGTTTCCGGTGGAAGGAGAGGCTCATCCACAATAGTGTAGGCTATCTCATACTTAGAAAGAAGCTCTAAAACATCCTCTCTAAGCCATGAAGTATCTCTAAACTCTACAGCATATTTATAATCTCCAACTGTAAGTTTTAGAAATTCCTTGAATCTGTGAAAATATTTATCATAACTATATTTTGGAGGAAGCTGAATAAGTAGTGAAGCTAGTTTTCCTGCTTTATTTATTGGATGCATCAGTTCTAGGAATCTATCCAAGTCTTTTTCAACTCCTTTCGAGATATCAAGCATTTTATCATGGGTTATTAATGATGGAAGCTTAGCTGTAAAAATAAAGTCTTCAGGAGTAGAACTTGATAACCCTTTAACAAGATCAGGGTTGGGATAAGCATAAAATGTTGAATCTATTTCAACTGTATTAAAAACCTTACAGTATTGTTTTAGTTTATGTTCCCCACTCTTATAGAATATATTCTCCCAATCTGAATAGCTCCAGCCACTAGTACCTATAAGAATCTTAGACAATCTCTATTAATGTTATAGTCACTGCTATGTTATGTAGGTTTCCATCCTTTCTACTCTCAAGGATACATGTATAACTGCATTGAGAATACGTGGGTGATACAGTAGGAACATTGAGCACAGGTATACTAGGTAACTTCTTAAGAGTCTTGAAAAACAATATTATATTTAGAAGTAGTAGATGATCCATGAGCGGATACTTGTAGGATGCGGGGGCTGGCATTACTTTAAAGTGCTAGACTTAGACCCCTTGCAGATATATTCGAAAGCTTTTAGATTCGTCGAGGTTAATTCAACCTTCTATACTTTACCACACATTGAGAAAGTCTCGTCATGGAGGAGGCGTGTGCCAGCAGATTTTGAATTTACAGTTAAAGCGAATAAGCTCATCACACATTTAGAAAAGTTAAAACCTTCATTTAAAACATTGGAGACCCTAGAGAAGATGCTTGAAATATGTAGAATACTCGATTCTAAGGTATTAGTTTTTGAAACTCCTAAAAGTTTGAGTCTAGAATCCATAGTTCAAAATATTAAGCATATCTTGAGGATGCTTGATTTGGGAAAGGTGAGATTAGCCTTGGAGCCTCGATGTGGATGGTCTAGCTCTACTAATTTATCATTAGAAGAATTCCAAAGCTTAGGGATAATACCTGTAACAGATTACTGTATAGAGGAGCCTCCATATGATGATGAAGAGATATCATATAGTAGGCTCTTCGGCTTAGGAGAACACAATATTTACCAATTCACTGACGATGACCTTAAGCTAATCAAGGAGAGAGCTGGACGGAGAAAGTCTAAGAAAGTCTACTTAAGCTTTCACGGGATCTCAATGTATCTTGATGCTGCTCGAAT
>ERZ1669248.370-NODE-370-length-22764-cov-5.673962_pt1 | contig 22764 bp, 22 predicted proteins | sample MGYA00579296_ERZ1669248 | MGnify/ENA primary metagenome ERZ1669248 (study PRJEB41166, sample SAMN08046057) | hot springs metagenome | biome: hot spring; feature: neutral hot spring; material: thermophilic sediment; isolation source: thermophilic sediment from...
AGGTGGCGAAGATCGTCTACCACGCAACGAAAGACAGTTTAGTTTTGCTCGACGAGGTGGGCAGGGGTACGAGCACCTTCGACGGCATCAGCATCGCGTGGGCGGTGAGCGAGTACGTACACAACAGGATCGGATGCAAGTGCATCTTCGCAACGCACTTCACCGAGCTGACGGAGTTGGCGAACCTCTACGAAGGCATCCTGAACAAGACCATCCAGGTCATGGAGGAAGGCGGTTCGATCGTGTTTCTGCACAGGGTGATCGACGGGGTGGCGGACAAAATCTACGGTATCGAAGTCGCGCGCATAGCCGGTCTTCCTCAGGAGATCGTCGACAGGGCCCGCGAGGTTTTGGAAACCATATCGGAAAAGAGTGAACTGGAAAGCAGGCTCCGCGTCGTTTCGAGTGAGAGGTTGAGAAGGATCAAAAGGAGGAAGATCCATCCAGATCAATCCACGCTGTGGTGATTTTCCGTTCCTCCACCTCACCCACAGGAAAGCAGATGCGGACAGCTTCGCGAGTGCGTACTGGGGCTACGCACTCTTCGGTGGGGGTATCTACGTGGACGAACCGGACCTGACGGTCCGGAAACTGATGAACCTTCTCTCCGTCGAGAACCGCTTTCCGCCCCAGATACATCTGTTCTTCGTTTACGACACCTCAGAACCCGATCAAGTTCCATTCCGCGTACATCACTACTGCATCTTCGATCACCACATCAACTCCTGTGAGGAGTTCGTCAGGAACGCGTTCTATTCCCACATCAGACCGAGGAGCGTCAACGTGCTCAATCTGTACGATCTTGTGGGCGAACTTCCAGAGGATGTACTCTTCTGCTTCGCCGTCGCGCTGGTGAGCGAGACTGCGTTCTTAAGGACTGCGTGTTCCGAAGATTTGATGTACCTCTCCAAGTTCCTCGGCGGTCACGTGCTCGAGGACGTCTTCGAACTGATCCTCGAAGGCAGGGTGAAAGATCAGGAAGGTTTTCTCAGGAGGCTTTCGAAGATACAGATCGTGGACGATGGTGTGCGAATAGGGATCGTCGAGTGCGCGGACGACGATGAATTTCTGTGCGCCGCAGACGTGGCGATGTACCCGCTGTCTCTGTCCGTTCTCATCGGCAGGATGCCCTGGGGGGTATGGGTGTACTGCAAGAAAAAGCTCGTTCAAAAAGTCTACGCCGCGCTCGGGCAGTTCAAGAAACGAAAGGCGGGAAGGATATACGAAACGAAAGACGTCGAGACAGTATTAAGGGCGATTCTCGAAAAGTTTAAGAACAGTTAACACCAGGCAACCTTTCCGATGCTTCCTCGGTCCAAGCAAGTGAGGGACCGTTTGTGGTACAATGTGTTTTGGAAGCATGCTCGATGCCTATAACATAGTTTCTGAGTCCGCACACCGTGGAGGGTCAACCTTGACGAGAGAAGAACTCATTCAGATTTTGACAGAGCGTGTACAAAAATGTACGGCGTGCCAGCTGGCTCAGGGCAGGACCAACGTGGTCGTCGGTGAGGGCAGTCTCTACGCGCCGATCATGTTCGTGGGTGAAGGACCGGGCGAAGAAGAGGACAAAACGGGTCGCCCCTTCGTCGGCAAGGCCGGGCAGCTGCTCACGAAGATTCTCGAATCGGTTCAGCTGAGCCGCGAAGATGTCTACATATGCAACGTCGTCAAGTGCAGACCTCCCAACAACAGGGTCCCCACGGCCCAGGAGCAGAAGGCGTGTGGACATTTTCTGTACGCGCAGATCATGATCGTCGATCCAGCGATCATCGTTCCACTCGGAAGCACGGCACTCTCGTTCTTTTTGAACCAGAACGTTTCGATCACGGACTATCGAGGCAAGGAGATCGAGTGGAAAGGCGGAAAGAAACTCTTCCCGATGTTCCATCCGAGTTACCTTCTGAGGAACCCATCGAAGGAGAAAGGTTCGCCGAAGGATCTGACGTGGCAGGACATCAAGAAGGTACGCAAATTCTATGACGAACTGAAAGGGAGGTATCGCGATGCCCAGGGGTAGGAAGAAGATTTTGACACCCGCTCTCGAGGATTACTTGACCGTGATCTACGAAATCCAGCAGAAGCAACCGGCGGCGAGGATCAGCACGATCGCCAGAAAGGTTGGTGTGAGTCTTCCGAGCGTCACGAACGCTGTCAGACGTTTGGCTGATCTCGGCTACGTGGAGTACGAAAAGTACGGTTTGATCGTGTTGACTCCACGCGGTAAGAGAAAAGCCCAGAGCCTCTTCACGATGCAGAAACGCATCAAGAACTTCTTTCATTACGTGTTCGGCATCTCTGTGGACATATCCGAGAAACTCGCGAGGCATTTGTCTCACTACCTCACAGCGAGAACTCGCGAAAGGATAAAAGAGTTCTACAAGCTCGTCATCGATTTCAAAGAGGACCAGGCGAAGGAGCTGAGGAAATTCATCGAGGAGAGCCGCAAACTCGTCAACGTCGCCGAGCTGCCGGAGGACGTGCTCGAAGACCTCAAGGCACTTGAGAGGGAACCCGAGGAAGAAGAAGAGGGTGACTGAGTGTGGCGAACGTCCTTGTAACTGGAGGAGCCGGATTCATAGGTTCGCACCTCGTCGACGCGTTGTTGCGTGCCGGTCACAGGGTGGTTGTCGTCGACAATCTCAGCAGTGGAAAGATAGACAACCTGAACAGGCAGGCACTCTTCTACCAGCAGAGTGTAGAGGACGAAGAGATGATGGAACGCGTTTTCATGCTCCATCGTTTCGATTACGTCTTCCACCTCGCCGCGCAGGCGAGCGTGAGCGTGTCGGTGAAAGACCCCGTCAGGGATGCCAGGAGCAACATCATGGGCAGTCTGGTGTTGCTCGAAAAGAGCGTCAAGTACAACGTCAAGAAGTTCATCTTCTCCTCCACGGGCGGCGCGATCTACGGGGACGATGTGCCCACTCCAACGAGCGAAGACGTCTTCCCGAGGCCCATCTCTCCTTACGGAATCGCGAAGAGGAGCGTGGAGATGTACCTGGAGTTCTACAAGAAGGAAAAGGGTTTAGATTACGTGGCCCTGCGCTACGGCAACGTGTACGGTCCGAGGCAGGATCCCAACGGTGAGGCCGGCGTGGTTGCCATATTCACCTCGAGGATGCTGAAGGGCGAAGACGTCTACATCTTCGGTGACGGTGAACACGTGCGGGATTACGTGTACGTCGGTGACGTGGTGGAAGCGAACCTTCTGTGCTTGAAACCTGATGTGAGCGGAGTGTTCAACATCGCCACGGGCGTCGGCACAACGGTGAACCAGCTTTTCAGGATGCTCGCCGAGCTTACGAATTATCCAAAACAGCCCGTGTACACCGAGCCGAGGAAAGGGGATCTGAGAAAGAGCGTCCTCGATTGTTCGAAGGCTGAAAAGATACTCGGCTGGAAACCGAAGATCGATCTCAGAACCGGCCTGGCCCTCACGGTGGAGTTCTTCAAATCCGGAGGGTGATCCCCACGCAGAGAGCGAAACCCCTCGCGGAGAGAATGAGACCTACAGATCTGGACGAACTCGTGGGTCAGGACCACGTCCTCGGTCGAAACGGTGTTCTCCGGCGCGCCCTCGAGTCCGGTTCCATCTTCTCGTGCATCCTCTACGGTCCTCCCGGATGCGGTAAGAGCTCCATCGCCGAGCTGATCAGAAAGTACGTCGATGCGGAGTTCCATTCCCTGAGCGGCTCACTGCACGGTGCGGCCGAGATAAAACAGGTCCTGAGCAGGGCCCAGGAACTGAAGAAATACGGCAGACGAACGGTCCTGTTCATAGACGAGATCCACAGGCTCAACAGGGCGCAGCAGGACATCCTCCTTTCACGTGTGGAGGATGGGACCATCGTGCTCGTCGGTGCCACCACCGAAAATCCCTCCTTCGAGATCATCGCACCGTTGCTTTCAAGGTGCAGGGTGATACAGCTCAAACCCCTCGCGCCGGAGGACCTTTTGAAGATCATGAAGCGCGCGATCGAGAAGGACAGTCTGTTCACGGAGAACAACGTCGAGATCGAGGAGGACGTGCTCGTTCACATCGCCAAGGAGGCGAACGGCGATGCGAGGTACGCGCTGAACACGCTCGAAACGCTCGTAGAATCAGCCCTGTCCAAGGGTGTGAGGAAGATACGTCTGGAAGATCTGACGATGCTTTCGCCGAAAAGTCTCGCCTACACCGAAGAGAGTCACTACGATCTGGCGTCCGCCTTCATCAAGAGCCTGAGGGGAAGCGACCCGGACGCCGCGCTCTACTACATGGTCAGGATGCTCGAATCGGGAGAAGATCCCATGTTCATCGCGAGGAGGATGATCATCCTCGCGAGCGAAGATGTGGGTTTGGCAGATCCGTTCGCGCTCGTGATGGCGGTCAGCGCCGCGCAGGCGGTGGAGTACGTCGGTATGCCGGAGTGCGCCTTGAACCTCGCCGAGGCGGCGATCTACCTCGCCACAGCGCCGAAGAGCAACTCCGCATACGAAGCTCTCAGCAGAGCGAAAGAGCTGGTGGAGAAGACGAAAGACGTTCAGGTGCCACTCTTTTTGAGAAACCCCGTGACCAGGTTGATGAAAGACATGGGTTACGGGAAGGGTTACGTGTATCCACACGATGTCGGAGGCTTCGTGCGAAGAAGCTACATGCCCGAAGGCCTCGAGCACGTGAAGCTGTACGTACCGAAGGACGTCGGCAGAGAGTCTCTGATAAAGAAGAAACTGGAACAGCTCTGGGGAAACAGGGGGGAAGATCAGAATGAAGATCGTGCCGAAGAGTGAAGTGATCTACGCCTTCAGCCCGCACATGAAACCAGCCCTGAGCGTTCAGGCCGGTGAAACTGTTCAGTTCCAAACGCTCGACGCGCTCGGTGGTCAGATTCGCAACGAAGAAGACGTGATGAATCTGGATTTTTCCAAGGTCAACCCTGCCACGGGTCCCGTCTTCGTTCAAGGTGCAGAGGTTGGAAAGACGCTCGTTGTGGAGATCATCGATATAGAGATCTCTTCGGACCGTGGGGTGATCGTCGTCGAAGAGGGCTTCGGAGTGCTCAGGGACGTCGTGAAAGGCTTCAGGGCGAAGATTCTCCCGATTCGGGGTGGAAACGTTCTTTTCAACGATCTCTCGATCCCGATCAGGCCCATGATCGGTGTGATCGGTGTCGCACCTCAGGGGCAGGAGTTTCCCACCGGCACCGCACACAGACACGGCGGCAACATGGACACAAAGCAGATCACTGCTGGAAGCAAGGTCTATCTTCCGATCTTTCAGGAAGGCGCCCTGCTCGCGCTCGGGGATGTGCACGCCGTCATGGGTGATGGTGAGGTGTGCGTGTCCGCGTGCGAAGTTCCAGCGACCGTAACGGTGAGAGTTGACGTTCTGGATAGAACCATCGAATGGCCCATGGTGGAGACAGACCAAGATCTCTACGTGCTCGTTTCTCTACCGAGTCTGGAAGAAGCGTGCGAGGAAGCCACGCGTGTGGCGGTGAAGATGCTCAGCGAGGCGAAGAAACTTTCCTTCGAAGATGCTTACATGCTCGCGAGCCTGATCGTCGATGTGGGCATCAGCCAGCTCGTCGATCCGAACCTGACAGCGAAGGCGAGGATTCCGAAGAGTTTTCTGTTGTAGAATACGTTGATGGTCACTCAGACACCGGGAGGGAACGTGCGTGGAAGAAAGGACACTGACTCTGAGCGATCTGCTTTTGATGTTCAAACGAAGGCAGCAGATTTTCTGGCTCGTCCTCGTTGTAACGTTGCTCGTCACCGGGATTTATCTGCTCGTCGCGAAACCACAGTACGAAGCGGTCGCGAAGGTGAGGATTCAATCTGCCACGGGTGTGAGCGCCTCCGGTTCCTCCGCTATAGGTCTCTTACTCGGCACCGGCACTTCGGGTAGCGTTCAGGAAGAGATCGAGGTCATGCTGTCGAAGACCAACCTCCTGCCCGTCATAGAAAAGCTCGACCTGGTGAACAGAATGATGAAAAAGGAAGACATAGAAAAGGCGTTGAAGAAGGGCCTTACTATCGATCAGTTGAAGCTCTCACTGTACAGCTATCTGGTCGGCAAGAATCTCATCTCCATCAATCCGGTCAAGAACACGAACATACTGGAAGTGAAGTTCAGCTGGACGGATCCGAAGCTCGCAGCGGACGTCGTGAACGCGCTCATCGATCACTACGCAGAAGTGAGGGAGCAGGTCATCAAGGATCAAACCGCCGTCAAACGGGCGTACATAGAGGAACAGATTCCAAGGCTCGAGAAAGAGCTTCAGGAAGCCCAGATGAGGCTCAGAGCTTTCAAGGAGCAGAACAAGATTTACCAGCTGAGTGCCCAGAGCGAAGTAATGGTTCAAAGATTTTTTGAGCTGGCGAAGCGCATCGAAGAAGAAAGAATAGCACTGGAAGAACTCTCGTCACAGCTTTCTTTTCTTTCAAAGCAACTCGAGCAGTACGATGCAGAGATTCAGCGCATCGGCGAGAGCGTGACTTTCGATCCTGTAGTTACTCAGCTGAAAAGCAAGCTCGTTTCACTCCAGATAGAGATGGCGGGAGTTTCAGAGAAGTACCCTGCCGGGAGCGCCGAGCTCAGGCAGAGGAAGGCGGAACTGGAAGAAGTCAAAAAACAGCTGGAGCAGGAGATCAAAAATCTTTTGAACTCCCGCCTCAGAAAGTCGCTGAGCCCGGTGTATCAGCAGGTGATTTCCAGTTACGTTCAAACTCAGGCCGATCTGCTGGTCCATCAGGTTCAGTACGAGGCGTACAGGAAGCTATACGAACAAGCGCAGGCTGAGCTTTCGAAACTGCCCGCCCTCGAACAGGAGCTCATCAACCTTGAAAGAGACTACAGAGTGAAAGAGACCATATACACGACTCTCCTGCAGGGAAAATATCAGAACCTGATCACCGAAGTTTCTATGGCTGGCACGTTCAGCGTTGTGGACCGCGCCGTTGTTCCTCTTTCACCTTCGAAACCGAACAAGAAGCTCACGCTCGCGATCGGGGGAGTGCTTGGACTGTTTCTGGGAGTTCTGTTCGTCTTCCTGCTGGAAGCCCTCGATAAAACTGTGAAGCTCGAGAGCGAAGCCGAATACTTGCTGGGTGCAGACAGAATCATCGCAAGAGTTCCCATATCCAGAGATCGACGCGCCGTGGAGAAATCTTTAGCTATCGCGGCAGTCAGAGCGGGGAAGACCATCCTCGTGACGAGCCTCGAGGCTGGGGCAGGTAAATCTTTCGTTTCTCAGCGACTGGCCTCGTTGCTCGCGCAGAAGGGTAGAACACTCCTGTTCACAGACGAGGAGCACAGCGGCTCGACGTACGATGTCAGAAAGTTGCTGGAACTCATGTCTAACCCGGCGCTCCTCACCGACCTTAAAGACCACTACCAGCACATCGTCATTGACGGTCCGACGGTGGAAACACCGCACATTGCCGAACTGATGGATCTATCTGACACAGTCTACATGGTCGTGCGACTCGAGCACACACCGCGCGAAAAACTCAAACTTATTCCCAACCTGGAAAAGGTCCACGGCTTCTTGCTCAACGGTCTGACATCGAAAAATTCCGCTTCGGTCGCATAACAGGCTGTGCCTCACCATCCAATCCTTCGAGTCCTCCTTTGAAGAGAAAGACCCTGTTCACCGCAGCAGACTGCGTGAACCCGCCGGCCCTCATGATTGCATCGAACAGCGTGCTGAACCTGTCGATCCTGACCACCCCGGGGTTCCTCACGTTTCCAAGAACGTAGGCCACATTCGTTTCAATCGATGGCACGTACACGACGTCTCCCGGCAGCACCTTCACCTGCTGCACGATGGACAGGTCAGTGAAATCGTATGTGAATTCCTGATTTCCGCGCTTCAGGACGATCCTCGTTTTCATCGCCCAGTTGCTCAGTCCACCGGCCTGCGCGATCAGCTTGACCAGATCCACGTCCCCGATCAGCTCGTACGCGCCGGGCCTCGCGACTTCCCCAACCACGTACGCGAAGTTCTCCGTCTCGATGGGAACCAGCACGACCGTCCCACTTTCGAGAACCAGGTCAGTGCCTTTCACCACTTCTTCATACTCGACCTCTCTAACCGTGCCTTCCGGAGAGATCAGGACCAGCCTCCTCGACGCGGAAGGCTTCAGACCTCCCACTCTGCTGAGCACGTTCCTGAGCGTAGGCGCTTGCTCTTTTTCGAAGCTGACCAGTGCGTTGTTCGCACCTTCTCCAAAGACGTACACGTGCACCTTCTCTTTCCGGCGCACAAACACGTAATCTCCGTCCTGCAGCGCGAACGTTCCCCACTCGTTCAGCCCGATCTCTTGTTGTGAGCCGTCTCTGAACAGCAGGACATCCTTCGGTTCGAAAACCTCACTTTTTACGAAACTTCCCGCTTTGACGATCGCCAGTTCCACCGTTGCCTTCTCGTCCGGTTCGAACACAACCCTCCCTGGAACGTTGACGAATCCGTCCACATAAACGCGCACGGATTTTCTGAGCTTCACTTCCACTACGTCACCATCGTTCAGTGCCAGCGGTTTGACCGCCTCGAGTTCGATCGGGCCGTTCGGGGAGAACACCCTGAGCCGTTCGATGTATCTGTTTTCTACCTTGCCGAACTTCGCCATCGCCCGTTCCAGATCCATCTGCTCCTCCTTCGAGAACTCGACGTAGCCGTACACGTCACCTGTGAAGTAGACCCTTCTCGATCCCACGAAGCGGACTATCACCGTGTCGCCGGCTTCAAGAGTTACATCGTTCTGGATCAGCGTCGAAGGTTCGAACAGAATCTCCTTACTGTCCCTCAACAGTGCGAGTTTCTTTATCGAAGAAAGATCTTCCACACCGTACTTCTTCACCGCGGTGAGCAGCGTGAAAGGTTCGTCGCGTTCGAACGCCATGCGACCGTTTCTGCTCGCGTTGTCCCCGGCCATGTAGACGAACCTTCCCGAGAACCTTTCGACGTAAACGAACGCCCCATCTTCGAGCGGAACGTCCTGGTTGATTACCTCATCGAATGCGAATGAACGATCGCCTATTCTGATGGATTCCACATCGTTTTCGTCAACGAATCCTCCGGCTTTGGCTATCAAGTTGCGCAGACTGAACGTTTCCTTCTTGGCAAACGTGTACAGTCCCGGGTTCCTCACGTATCCCAGCACGTACGCCCTCCTGGGCACGTACTCTTCCACGTGGACCACGTCGCCGGGTTTGACCTCGAAATCGAGCTGGTCCACACCCAGGTTGAGTCGCTGTTCACCGCGCTTTATCGAGATCTTCTCAACTTCTTCGGCATTGCCTCTCAGACCTCCAGCCAGCGAGATGAGTTTCTGCAGCGTCATGCGCTCGGCCGGTGAGATCCTGTAAGAACCCGGATTTCTCACATACCCCAGCACGTAAACTTCTGTATCTTCGAAGGCTTTTATCTCAACCAGATCGCCAACCTCGATCGGCACGTTCTGATCGACGATGTCCGCCCCGTACTCTCCCACGATCTCGCCCTGCCTTACTATCCGCACTTTCTCGATGAATTTCTTTTCCAGTGAAAGTCCGCCGGCCTTCGCCAGCAGATTCTTCAGTGTGAGCGTTTCTTCGCGTGAAAACTGGTACATTCCAGGCGTTTGAACAGCGCCGACCACGTAGGCGAACCTCTCGGTGTACTTTTCAACGTGCACCGTATCGCCGGGTTTCAAAAGAATCGTCTTTTCGAAAACGTCCTTCTCATTGAAGACCTCCACTCTGTCTGAGATCAGAACGATCCTCCCGGAACCCTCGTTCGTGATACCGCCAGCAGCGGATACCAGATCGAGCAGGGTCATGTTCTTTTTGAAAGGATAGACACCAGGGTCTTTCACAGCTCCAACGATCTTCACCATCTCCGCGTAAGTCTTTTCAGGTAGAACGATCTGATCGTTCTCTTTCAACAACACGTCCTGGCTGGGCACCTCTCCGAAGATAAGACCGGAAAGATCTATCTGCTGAATCTTCCCATCCCGGATCAGTTTCACTTTGCTCAGATCGACCATGGAAAGATCTGCCCCGACGAGCGCCACGAGCTTCGAGAGAGTCAGATCCAGCATGCCGAGGTCCACAACGGTGTTCACAACACCACTGACGTAGACATTCCTCGGAGCGATCTTCACCAAACTTATGTAAACCTCTGGTTCAGGTATGTGCTTTCCAAGCAGTTCCGTCAGACGTTCCGTCAGCTGATCCACCGTCATGCCTTCCACCTTGACCCTGCCAACGAGCGGGAAGGTGATGCAACCTTCCACGTCGACGGAGCATTCTCTCGTTAGCTCCTGATAGCCGAGCACTTCGACGGCAAGAACATCACCCACGCGGATCGAGTAAGCGAAAGACAATGCCGTGATCAAAATTACAATCAGCGAAAAGATTTCTCTTTTCATAGTTCATCACCCCGCACCGCGCTCGTCTTTCATCAAAATATTAGCATGTGAAACGTATAATTGAATTGGAGGGAAGTTCATGGGCTACATCGATCCGTGTGCTCAGATCGGGAAGAACGTTAGCATTGGTCACGGCGTGGTCATCGAACGGAACGTGTCAATCGGTGACAACGTGATCATTGGTCACAACGTTGTGATAAGGGAAGACACTGTGATCAACGATGGTTGCGTGATCTTCGACAACGCCGTGCTGGGAAAGAAACCCTTCAGGTCGGCCATGTCCGCTGTGACGGAAGAAAAACAGCTACCACCTCTGATCCTCGGTAAAAACGTTGTGATAGGAGCCGGAAGCGTTGTATACAGGGGGAGCGTTCTGGAAGACAACGTTTTTGTTGGAGATTTGGTCGTGATAAGGGAAGAGGTAAAGATAGGCCAGTTCACCATCATTGGCAAGGGTGCGACTGTGGAGAACAAAGCGACCATCGGCGAGTATGTCAAGATAGAAACGAACGCGTACATAACAGCGCTCTCCACCATAGAAGATTACTGTTTCATAGCCCCCGAGGTCACCTTCACCAACGACAATTTCCTGGGAAGAACCGAAGAGAGAAGAAAGTACTTCAAAGGTCCCACCGTGAAAAAGGGCGCCAGGATAGGCGCGAACGCCACCATCCTTCCGGGCGTGGTCATCGGTGAGGACGCGCTCGTTGCCGCAGGATCCGTCGTCACGAAGGACGTTCCAGCCAGAAAGATCGTCATGGGAGTGCCGGCAAGGGTCGTCCGGGATGTTCCGCCGGAACAACTTCTGGAGAACCAGAGCTATTACAAAGGAAGCTGAAACTCACCTGGATCTTCTCTTTAGCTCTCTCACCACGTCGCTCCAGCGGATTTCTTCGGCGCTCAAAAGCACAGTGAGGTGGTACATCAAATCCGCCAGCTCTTCGATCAATCTCTCCTTCGTTTGATGCTTCGCCGCTACGATCACCTCTATCGCTTCCTCTCCGAATTTCTTCAAAATCTTATCCAGTCCCTCTTCGAACAGCTTCGCCGTGTAGGAACCCTGAACCGGGTTCTTCTTCCTGTCCTCGACGATGCCATACAGTTTTTCGAGAAACCAAAGGCCGTTCTCCCCGGCATCGTCTCCGTGCACAACGTTGAAGAAACAGCTCCTCCTTCCCGTGTGGCACGCCACCTTTCCGTGGGGGAAATCCACAAGATACAGCAAGGCGTCCCCATCGCAGTCTTCTACGATTTTCACCACCTTCATCGTGTTCCCCGACTCTTCTCCTTTTTTCCATATCCTCTGCCTCGATCTGGAATAAAAATGTGCAAAATTCGTTTCCTTCGTCAACCTCAACGCCTCTTCGTCGGCGTAGGCGAGCATCAAAACTTCCTTCGTGTGTATCTCCTGGACCACGACGGGCCGCAGCATATCATCCGACCCCCGCGCTGAGCCTCACCTTCACACCGTTCTCAAGAAGATACCTCTTCAGCTCGGCGATGTCGATCAATCCGAAGTGGAACACCGAAGCGCCGAGCGCCGCGTCCGCACCGGCTCTGAACGCTTCAAGGAAATGTTCCTTCCTTCCCGCACCGCCCGAAGCCACGAGTGGGATCTTCAAAACTTCTTTCGCCTTCGAGATCATCTCCAGATCGAAGCCCTCTCTCGTCCCGTCTCTGTCTATGCTCGTCAAGAGCACCTCACCCGCTCCCAGGTCCTGAACGATCCTCAGCCATTCTTCCAGCCTCATCCCCGTAGCCTTCGTGCCCGAGAGCACGACCACTTCGTAACCTGTCTCGGCCTTCCTGGCGTCCACAGCGACCACGACGGCTTCAGGTCCGAACCTGGATGCGAGCTGTTCGATCAGCTTCGGATTCTCTATGGCCGCGGTGTTGACGCTCACTTTGTCCACACCCGCATAGATCAACTCCGCTGCGGTCTCAACGTCCCTGATTCCCCCACCGACAATGAAGGGTACCTTCACCCTTTCAGCGACCTTCTTCGCCAGCTCGATCATCGTTCTTCTCGATTCGAGAGATGCGGTGATGTCCAGAAACACCAGTTCGTCCACGCCAGCTTCGCAGTACTTCTCGGCGAGCTGTAATGGATCACCCGCATAGACGAAGTCCACGAACTGTCTTCCTTTAACGACCTTACCGTCCTTCACGTCCAGACACGCCACGATTCTCTTAAACATAGCTTCTCATCACCTCCAGAGAGATTTTTCCCTCGTAAAACGCCCTTCCAACGATCAGTCCGACCACGTTTGGAACCTCGAAAGAAAGCTCTCTCACACGCTTCAGATCTTCCACTGAACCTGCACCTCCAGCCACGATGAACTCGAGCTGTGTTTCGATCGCGAGCTTCCGTGTGAACCGCAGATCTCTACCCTTCATGGTGCCGTCTGCGTCCACGTCGGTGTGTACCACCCGCCTCAAACCGAAATTTTTCAGCCTTTCGAGCAGCTCGATCGCGTCCACATCGCTCTGACCGTTCCACCCTTTGACGCGTACCTTACCCTGCGACGTGTCGAGAGAGAAGATCACGTCCACACCGCGCGCGAGCAGTTCACGAACCAGCGATGGGTTTTCGACCAGGGCGGAACTGAGGATCTGTCTTTCAAAACCCATCTCTTTGAGTTTCAGCGCACGCTCAACGTCCCTTATCCCACCTCCCAGCTGAACGAAGCGCGCCAGATCCTTGCTCGCGATCTTTTTCAAAACGGCTTCGTTCGACCTCGAACCATCGATCGCCGCAGAAAGATCGACGACGTGCACGAGTTTGAAACCCTCCCACACGAAGGTTTCCAGAAGCTCAATCGGATCGAGCTCGTAAAAACGGCAGTTCTCTTTCCTGCCCTTCTCGAACCTCACGACGCGCCCTTCGTAAAGATCGATCGCGGGAATGACGAGCATCGCCCCACCTTCCTTCACGGTCAATCTATGACGTTCTTCGTGCTCTGAACGGATTCAACTTTCCTGATCGCTTCTTTGACACTCATGCCGAACGCTTTGAAGATGGACTCTGCCACGTGGTGCGAGTTTTTCCCGAACATTTTCACGATGTGGAGCGTGACCCTCGCGTTCATCGCGAAGGCTCTGAAGAACTCTTCGATGAGCTCGGTGGGGAACTCTCCGATCCTTTCCGTTTCGAAGAACACCTGAAAGTTCAGAAAACCCCTTCCTGAAAAATCGATGGAACACAGAGTGAGAGCTTCGTCCATCGGGACGATCGCGTGACCGAAACGCGCGATCTTTGAATAATCGAAGAGCTCTCTGAAAGCGATGCCCAGCACGATCGCAAGATCCTCAACCGCGTGGTGCATGTCCACGTGCAGATCCGCCTCGAAACGTTCCACGTTCAAAGACAGCGTCGAGAATTTGCAGAAGGTCTTCAGCATGTGGTCCAAAAATCCGATCTTGCTCGAGCCAGAGAAAGTTCCTTTTCCATCCTCGACGAGCTTTAGCTCGATGGCGGTCTCTTGAGTTTCACGCCCGATAGAACAGGAATTTTCCTTCTTTTCCAGCCTCACATTAATCCCTCCAGCGTTTCGATCACAAGGTCGTTCTGCTGCGTCTGTCCCACACTGATTCGAAGCCCCCAACCTGTTTTCCTCACGGTTATTCCGCGTTCCAGCAACGCCCGATGGATCCTCTCGGCCTCTTTCTGATCCAGATAGACGAAGACGAAGTTCGCCTTCGAATCGCTCACGTTGAAACCGAGCCTTCGCAGTGCACTCTTGAGCCTTTCTCTCTCTTCGACGATCCTTTCTATTCTCTCTTCGAAGATGCGTCTGTTCTTCAGCGCGACCGTCGCGAAGAGCTGTCCTGTATAGCTCACGTTGTAAGGTAGTCGGATCCTGTTGTAGGCGTCGATCAGTGCGGTGTTCGCGATGAGATAGCCTATCCTCTGCGACGCCAGACCGAAGGCCTTGGAAAAGGTTCGAACGACGATCAGGTTGGAATAATCCTCTATCAAAGGTGCGTAGGTCCTGCCAGAGAATTCGTAGTAAGCCTCGTCGAGAACGAGGAGCGCACCGCTGTTCAAAAGCCGAAAGATCTCTTCGTCCGTGAAGAGATGTCCCGTCGGATTGTTCGGGTTCGGCAGGAAAACTACGCAGTCCTCGTTGAGGTCTTTCAACCTCTCGAGATCGATCCTCTCACCAGCGAGCGGCACCCTGTTCAGCTTCACGCCAACGGCGCTGGCGAAGATCTCGTAACAGCTGTAGGTCGGTGGAAAGACGTAGATTGAAAGATCTTTGAACATGCTCAAAAGCACGTAGATGATCTCATCGGCACCGTTTCCGACGCTGATCTGTTCTTTCTGCGCCTTCCATCCTCCGATCGAAACGTAGTCGACCAGTTCGTTCAAAAATTCTTCCGACGGCGAATCGACGTAGGTCGGCAACCTGCTCGCGTCGATCCGTTCGAAACACTCCCGCACCAGTTCTTCCGGAAAAGGATAGGGATTTTCGTTCAGCGCAAGGTACGTGAGAGTCCTCGGCTCAGACCGGTACGCCTCTACGTTCTTTCTGATCTCTTCAACGACCGAACTGAAACTCACCTTGCTCCCCCCATTCTCGCTTCGATCGAGCGTGCGTGGGCTTCGAAACCTTCGAGCCTCGCCAGCCGCGCGTAGAATTCGCCCTGTTCTCGCACCTCTTCTTCGCTCACCACGGTCACGAAGATCTTCTTCAAAAAGTCCTGAACGCTCAAACCGGAAGCGAACCTGGCGTTCTGCAGTGTGGGGAGCACGTGGTTCGGTCCGATACCGTAATCACCGAACGCCTCGGCGGAGCTGTTGCCAACGAAGACGGAACCCGCGTTCCTCACCCTGCCCAGCCAGGAGAAGGGATCTTCCACGAACAGTTCGAGATGTTCCGGCGCCAGCAGGTTCACCACCTCGATCGCGTCTTTCAGATCTTTCAGCAGTATCGCGAGACCGTTCTTCTCGAGCGAAACCTTCGCCACGGACCTGTTCGGCTCGCTCAGAGAGTTGAGCTGGCTTGCGAGTTCTTCGAGCACTCCGTCCAGCAAATTTTCATCGTCCGTGATCAGCGCGCTCATGGCCATCTCGTCGTGTTCCGCCTGTGCGAGCATGTCCGCCGCCACGAACGCAGGCTTCGCGGTGGAGTCGGCGACGATGAGAAGCTCTGTCGGTCCCGCCACGGAATCGATCCCGCAATCTCCAAACACGAGCTTCTTCGCACACGATACGTACGCGTTCCCCGGTCCGACGATCTTGTCGACCCTCTTCACGATGCCCGTGCCGTAGGCCAGGGCCGCGATCGCGTGTGCCCCACCGACCTTGTAGATCTCTCGAATGTTCAATCTTCTGCACAGATACAGTATTCGATCTGGAACCTTTCCATCCTCGTTCGGTGGGCATGCCACGACGATCCTTTCGACCCCCGCTATCTTCGCCGGCACCGCGCACATGAGTAGCGTCGTGAAGTACACCTTCCTGCCGGCGGGCACGTAGATCGCGACGCTCTCGATCGGCTTCATCAGACACCCCACGAAAGAGCCGTGAGAAGTCAGACTCCACAGAGAAGCCTGCAGCTGCATCGAGTGGAACCTTTCGAGTCTTTCGATGAGCTTTTCGCACAGATCTCTGAACTCTTCCTCGACCTTTACGGCCTCAAGTTCTTCCTCGCTGACCAGGATCCCTTCACCCTTCAGGGCGCATTTCTCGTGCAGCGCGATGTACTTCTCCAGCGCGGCCTGCCCGTTGTGTTTCACGTCTTCCACTATTTCTCTCACCGTCTTTTCGATGTTCGCGAAGTCCAGCCTTCTCGCTTCGAGTATCTCGAGCAGCTGCCGTTCAGCGGGTTCTATCAAGATCCTCACGCCCGCACCCCCTTTCGAGCCGTTCTAAAAATCTCAGGATCTCTTCGCGCTTGATCCTGTAAGAAACGTCGTTCAGTGCCACAATGGCGTTGATGGGATAGATCTCATCGAGTATGGAAAGTCCGTTCTCTCTCAGCGTCTTTCCAGTTTGAACGATGTCCACTATCAAGGGTGCCAGACCCACAAGCGGTGCGAGTTCGACAGAGCCGTTCAGCTTGACGATCTTCACATCCACACCTTTCGAATCGAAATACATTTTCGCGCTCACGGGAAACTTCGTCGCCACTGTCACGGTACCGTTCTTCATCCTGAAACCTTCGAAACCCGCCACGACCATCCTCGCCCTCCCGAAGGGGAGCTTCATCGGCTGGATCAGTTTGAGCTGCGATTCGACGATCGAATCTGTGCCGCAGATGCCCACGTCCACCACACCGCTGGACACGTACGTTGGAACGTCCGCAGGTTTCACGATGAAGATCTTCAAGCTTTCCTCGATGTCCGTGACGATCAGCGACCTCTCGCCCTTTTCTTCGAACCGGAAGCCACACCTTTCGAGAAAGGGGAACGCCTCCTCTTCCAGCCTCCCTTTCGCCAGCGCTACCTTGACCATGCTCTCTCCTCCAGAAAGATCGTTCCGCCCACACCGAGCACCTTCTCGTTCACGCTGTACCTGCCACCGGCGGCGATCAACGCGGGTTCTCTCAGATCGAAGATCGTGAACGTGAGCCCGTCGTACTCTTCCACGGTTCTCGCTATGGAAAAGTCAACCTCGACGCGCACCCCGGGAAAGTTCGAGAGGAAATCCACCACCTCCACGATCTCTTCCCCGATCGAGGGTTCGAGTTCGAAGTATTTCAGCTGGTCCACACTCCTTTTCGTGAAGCTCGCTTCGACGAGTTTCAGCACCTCGGACAGATCCAGACCGTTCAGGGAAGCGAACAGCTCCAGCTCGGAGATGTCCTTTCTGTCTATGAGTTCGAAGAGCTTTTTTCTGAAACTCCTTGGCACGTGCCGAACGCATCTTTCTATCACCCTGGAATCGCCTATCTCGACGAGCACCTCGTCCGTCAGAGAAGAGAGAATCGATTCGACCAGCATCTTCAGAACCACGAGGTTGTCCTCGAACGAAACGTACGGGATCTTCTCGATTCCGAGCTGGTAGACAGATTGAATCTGTCCCAGTGGATCGTAACGGTACACGAAGCCCGAGTACCAGACCCTGAGGGAATCAGGCACGTTCCTGTTGAAGAACTCAACGATCGAAGCGGTGTAGTCGTTTCTGAGCTTGAACAGCTGCCCGTTCCTCGCCTGAAAGAAGACGACATCGTTCCCGATCCGGGACAGATCCTTCATCGGCTCCGTCTCCGGACTGAGAAACAGTTCGAATTCGTTCCGCACGCACGTCTGCATGAAGTTCTGGATCAATCTGTCGAGCTTTCTCAACGAAGTCCCTCCTTAAAAGAAAAAGGGTCACACCCTTTCGGATGTGACCCGGTAGCCTCTCAACGTTCCACCATCACGCAACGCCCGGTGGAGAAGCTACCGGGTCGAACACGTGATGGTGAACGAGATTCAAAACGTTGTTATAGAACCCTTCAACCACGCCCATGCGCACTCACCTGTTTGGCTATAAGATACCACGGGACTTCGAGCGTGTCAAGAGGCGATCTTCAAAGAACCGTTTCCTTCTGGTAACAGCTCACCTCCGTATCTATTAAGTGGGAGCGCTCCCAAAACCGAAGGGAGGTGCTGTTATGAAACAGCTCAGGCTCGTTTACAACACGGGCGAGGTGAACGAATCGGGCAGGCCCATCCTCAGGCGCGCCAGCTTCGCCGTGGAAGATTCCGTCACGATGGTTCAGGCTGAACAGATCACCAACGTCATCGACTCGCTCACGAACTACACGGTCCAGGAAGCCTATCTGATCACCACCGTCCAGGTCGTCTAAAAGGAGGTGTGATGTATGAAGAGACTCTTCCTCGATTTCGTGAACCAGAGCGATGGAAAAAGACGCAGGATCACCATACCCAACCCGAAGCTGGATCTCACGAGCGAACAGGTGTCTCAAGCGATGGACGCGTTGATAAGTCTCGGAGCGATCCCGTCTGGTTACGTCAAAGACAGAGCGGCGATAGTCGAAACGACCACGAACGAGTTCTTCAACCTGCTCTGAACGAAGGCCCCCGCGAGGGGGCCTTCTTCATTTGAAGATCATTCCCACGCGTAGCTTTCCGCTGGAAAAGCCCGCCGTCACATAGAACTTCCACACGCGCACGATCCCACTCGCATCGAAATCCTTCTCGCCGAAAAGAACCTGAAATCCGAAGTTCGGAACCTTCCTGTAGAGAAATCCCCCAACCAGTTTGAGATCTTTCTCTCCGATGATCAAGCTGAAATCGTGCGTGATGGCTGGATAGAACAGTACCTGGTGCGAAATACTGTTCGAAACCTCAAACCCACCCACCACGTAGCCTGCACCGAGCAGTGACAGATAAACGTTCAGCCCGCCTGAAACGTCTTTCCCCAGTTCGACGTACGGTTCAAAATAGGTCACGTCTCTCAAAAAGATGGTTTTACCTTCAAGCTGCCGCGAACGTGTCAGAACTTTTTGAGCGTAGCCGATCCCCTCCGTGCTCGGTCCCTGCCTTTCAACCCTGCCCGGTCCTTCGTGATAGGCGGCGAGCGCGAGCTGAACGCTGCTGAATCTTGCAAACAGCTGGTTCAAATATCTGTTCGCGGCATCGATCGAAGAGAACACGTTGAAGGCGTTCGGAACGCCGAGCTCTTTCGCCGTCGCTGGCATCAGCTGGGTCAGACCCATCGCACCCTTTTCGGAAACCGCGTGGACGAAGAAATTCGATTCCACGCCGATCAGGCCTTTGAGAATTTTCGCGCTGTCTTTGGGCAAAAACCAGTCGATCGGTGCGACGGGGTGAACCACCGGCAAAAGCACCGTGAGCCTGAACTGTTCGGGCTGGTACGTGACAGAGACACCCTTTGCAGGTTCGTTCAGAAGCACTAAGGGATTCGCCAGAACAAGGTTCAGACACAGGAGAGAAAAGAGCCACAGCAATTTTTTCAACCTTCACACCTCACACGAACTGTCTTCTCAGCGTGTACGCGACGATGGCTGTCAAAAGCGCCATCGAAAGAACGATCAGGACGTTCCGTGGCAGGACCTTCTTCTCTTCACCTATCTTATCGATCGATGCTGCCGCGTTCTGAAGCTTCGAAGGCGATATCGCCGACGCGAGCCCACTGCCGAACGCTACGGCCGCCGCCATGTAGAAGCCTGAGAGATCCAGAAGTTTCGAAGTCTCCAAAGTGTAGCGCGCGAACATCGCCGTCGCAGAAGTCTGCGTACCCGTCACGAAGCCTCCGAGCACGCCCAGAAAGGGTGTGAAGAACGCATAGAAACTTCCAAACAGCTTCGCGGAAGAGACCGCCATCGCGTGTATCATGTTTTTCTCGATCTGGACCAGTTTCAGTCCGTGCGGTGTCATTTCATAACCAGAATGCAGCATCACGTAGGCGATGAGAAAGAAGATCGTCGCTGACCAGAAAGGCTGAACGACCCTCTTCTTCGTCTTGGTGAAGATCTCCCTCAGCTGTCTTGTATCCACCCGGTAGATGAAGACCGCCAGGAGGGCGCTCACGAAGATCCACGTGTACGCCTGCCACAGAACTCTCAGGTGTACCGCTTTTCCTTTCAACACATCGATCGGCATCGACCACTTCTGGTAGAAGAGTTCGTGCACGGGCTTTACGAGATTCACGAAGACGATGAAGAATATGAGCAAAAGCCATGGTGACGAAGCGACCAGCAGACGCTTCACATCCAGTCCCTCAGCGACGATGCGTGTGCGATTCCTGAACCTGTAGACGATGGACAGACTCGCAACGATCAGGAACCCGGTGATCAAACCTGTCAGCACCGGTGCCCCGATCCATATTCCAGCCATCGCACCGAGGAGTGACACGACACCGACCAGGATTGTCAAGAGAAAACCGCGCCTGAGAAAGTTCATCCCCCCAGCCAGATAAAGCACCGCCAGCGAGATCGCGACCGACACGATCCCCACGAACGGCAGAAAGTATCTCGCGGCCGTGATCAGGTCCGTCTCCACCATCTCCGCGTACACAACCAGCGGAACGCCCAAGATCGTGTAGGTGCAGAGCGCGTCGTATCCCAGAGCGGAGAGCGCGATGCTCGCCGCGGGTGAATAACCCAGCGCCACCAGGATCGGTGTGATCACGGTCACGGGCACCGCACCGGCGGAAGAGAGCAACGTACCCACCCCGATGACGATGATCAGGATCTGAAACACTTTGTCTTTTTCGCAGAGTTTTTTCGAAAACTCGACGATCGTACCCATCGCCCCGGCAGTTTCCATCAGCGTGAGCTGGAATAGAGATGCGACCACGATGATCGACACCGGAAGCGAAGCCAGAAATCCTGCGATCGTCGAGCGGAGCACCACTTCCAGCGATGTTGAAAAATAGCTGAGCGCGAGCACAACGGCTGCAAGATAACCGGCGAGCCCCGCTGTGAACACCGACGCCTTCGTCAAAAGCAGCAGCAAGAACACCACGACCACCGGACTGAAGGCGAGAACACCGCTCAAGAGACACCCTCCAGAGAGATGATAACGCGATCGTGCATTCTTCGAACGGTTCGAGTTGTATAATGATCCTGAACTGTCGAGGTGAACTATGGGCTTGAAGCGGTTGAAGGAACGCGTGTTCTACGCGCCGAATCCTGTGAACATCGGTGTCGTCTACACGTCGCACTCCAGCCTGCTGATCGACAGCGGCATAGACGAATCTGTGGCGAAGAAGCTGTGCCGCGAACTGGAAAAGCCTGTAAGGTTCGTCATAAACACCCATTCCCACGCCGATCACTGTGGCGGCAACTCTTATCTTCGAAAGCAGTTTTCCGCGAAGATCCTCGCACCGGGGATAGAATCGCACATCATCGAAGATCCGATCCTGGAGCCTTTCTATCTCTTCACTGCGTCACCCCCAGAGCAGTTGCGCACCAAGTTCCTCATGGCGAAACCCTGCACCGTCGACGGGACGCTCGAAGAAGGACCGCTGCAGCTTGAAGACGTCACTCTGAACATCGTTCCGCTCGCGGGGCATTCGGTGAACCAGATCGGCGTCGCTGTGGACAACGTCCTTTTCTGTGGAGACGCGTTTTTCTCTGAATCGGCGATCGAGAAGCACAGAATCTTCGTCGTGTACGATGTGAAAAAGTTCCTCGAAACGCTCGATCTTCTGAGCCGTTCAAACTACGATCTCTACGTCCCGTCCCACGGAGAGGCAACGAGCGACATAAAAGATCTGCTCGAAATCAACAGAAAAACGGTCGAAGACGTTGTCGAACGCATCCTGAAGCTTTTGAAGACCCCGCTCACCGCGGAAGGTCTTTTGAAAGAGCTGCTCGATGCGTTCGGTGTGAAAATCGAAAACCTCGTGCAGTTCGTCCTCTACAGGTCCACCGTTCACGCGTATCTGAGCTATCTCCTGAGCGAAAACATGGTCGAAACGGTGTTCAAAGAAAACGTGTTGCTCTGGAAAGTTCGAGCCTGAAACGTTATAATCTTCCTCGAGGTGTTCAGTTTTGAAGGCGAACAGATCGTGTGCGTTGAGTCTGGTGAAATCGCTGTTGGACCGCCACACACCAGAAAGGCTCACTGAAAAAGACTATCGCTGGAACTTCATCGTCAACTGCACCGACAACGCGCTCTTCAATGTTGGCATGGCGATGGGTTCCATGTTCACGCTGTTTCCCGTCTTCGCGAAGAACCTGGGGGCGTCGAACGTGGAACTGGGTTTGATCCTGGCGATCATCAACCTCGGCTGGGGCATTCCCGCCATCTGGGGCGCGAAGATGGCCGAACGCTCCGCGAAGAAGCTGAACCTCGTTCTCAAATACACGATGGGAGAGAGACTACCCTATCTGTTCCTCGCGCTGATCAGCTTCTTCCTGGCCTCTCGTTTTGCGAGGCTCTCGCTGTATCTGGCCACGTTGATGATGGCACTCACAGTGTATACGATGGGCTTCCTCGGTCCACCCTGGATGAGCATGATAGAGAAGGTGATCGATGCCAGAAGGCGCGGAACGTACTTCGCCATGGGTAGTGGTATGGGTGCGATCCTGGGCATAGGAGGTTCGATGATCGCGAAGAATCTGCTCGCCAGCAACCCGTTCCCGCAGAACTTCGGTTACGTCTTCCTCACGGCCTTCTTTTTCTTCATGGCTTCCTTCTTCTTCCTCGCACTCACGAGGGAAGTGCCCGATCCGAAGCTCCACGAAGACGAACCCGTGATCAACTACTTCAGGAACATGAAGAACGTTTTCACGGACAGGAACTTCAGAAACTTTCTGTTCGAGAGGATCATCAGTAGCTTCACCTTCGGTGCGAGCGGTTTCGTAACGGTGTACCTTTTGAAGAAACTGTCCTTACCGGACGACACGGCGGCGAACTTCACCGCGATCGTCATGGCTTCAC
>ERZ1669248.372-NODE-372-length-22677-cov-23.143444_pt1 | contig 22677 bp, 24 predicted proteins | sample MGYA00579296_ERZ1669248 | MGnify/ENA primary metagenome ERZ1669248 (study PRJEB41166, sample SAMN08046057) | hot springs metagenome | biome: hot spring; feature: neutral hot spring; material: thermophilic sediment; isolation source: thermophilic sediment from...
TTTATCTTCTAAACCGCTCCTTCAGGCTTACATCAATTGCATTATATGGATCTGTCGCTAGAGGGACAGCAAAGGAGAACAGTGATATAGATATTCTAATTGTATCAAATGACTTCTCCGGAAGCATTGGAAAGAGGGTAGAGCTACTCTTCAAAATAGAAAAAGAACTTAAATATGAGCTAGAATGGTTAAGAAAGCACAATATATACACTGGCTTTAGCTTCTACCCCCTGAAGGAAGAGGAGGCTCTGAAAAAGCCGCTGCTATTTTTAGACATGGTGGAAGATGCTATTATACTCTATGATAAAGACAGATTCTTAGAAACAATATTAACAGAGATTAAAGCAGAGATCCTCAGGCTCGGTGTAAAGCGAGTTTATATCGAGAAGGACAGCTGGTATTGGGATTTAAAACCATACATGCTAAAGGAGGTCTTTGTTTGAGGCTCATGAAAGTAGCAAAACTGTAGCTGAGACAAGCTGAAGCTAGACTTAAATATGCTCATAATTCCATTGAGGAGGAAAATTATCCATATGCTGTGAGGTTAAGTCAGGAATGCGTTGAGCTCTGCCTTAAGGCTGTGCTAAAAGCAGTTGGGGTGGAGTATCCGAAAATACATGATGTCTCTGATGTCCTACTGGATTTCAAAGACAGGTTTCCCGATTGGTTTCAGGAGGAGCTGGACTTCCTCTCAGAGTCCTCAAAAATACTGGTGAAGAAAAGGGAGCCAAGCTTCTATGGTGCAGAGGAAGATGTTCTGTCTCCTGAGGAGGTTATGGATGAGGAAGATGCAAAGATGCGATTAAAAAAGCTGTAAAAACCTTCGATTTGTGCAAGAAACTGATAGAAGAGCTGGAAAAAGCCCTAGGTTAACTTTCATGGTACAGAGTTCTGGGTTCCAGCTTCGCTAGATTAAACCTTCATTTTAAGCTTCTTGATCATATTTAAATTATAGTATTATGTTCTCCACTTTTCCGGTCCTCGGGTTGAATGCCTTTATCTCCTGCCCCTTCTTCTCTTTAGGCACTATCGCTATAAGCCTAGATGGCGTTGCTGTTGGTATCAGGAAGTACTCCTCAACCTTGCCATCATCTCTTGCCAGGACAAGCTTGACCTTGTCCTCAGTCCTCTTCTTGGTATCAGGATCCAGATATTCTATTATTGCAAATTTTCCCCTAGCAACTATAGATCTCAGCTCCCTCTTCCCCTTTTTGCTCACTGTTATTGCCTCATCTAGGCTCTCCATACTCTTACAGCCCTCCTTCCTTTATTTAATACTTTCCTCCTGGGGTGAGGTATCACAAGTACACCAACAAAGATAGCCCTGTAGCAACAAAAAATTAATCGTAATAACTTAGTGCTGTTTTTAGCCTCTGACAGGTTTTTCTATCTTTTTTCTATCAAAAAATTTCTTAAAAAGTCCATTGCGTTTAGTCTTATATCTTTTTACCTATAAATAAAATTACTCTTATTTCAAATAGACTTACTATTAAAAAGCATCTTTCCAACGCTTTTCCTCTTTTCAGAAGAATTTTTTTCCAAAAACGCTCTTAAGGTAAAGTTTATAGGCTTTATTTCTGATAAAGTCAAGTGATTGCAATGGGAGGTCAAAAGATCTCCAGAAGGGATTTTGTAAAGATAATAGGTCTGGGATCTCTTTTCTCCGTAATAAGTCTGACAATGAGGACAAATGCCTTCTCCTTCGGGGATATAGTTGATGTAAAAAGCCAGGGAGGTGGAGGTATAGATGTTCTCAGGGGCAGTGACAGCCCAGATGCCATAAACGTAATATGGTTTGAAGGTCAAAGTTGCACTGGAGACAGCATAGCACTGCTTGATGCTGTAAGACCGTCTGTGATTGATGTGATAACAGGAACTGCTGAGATAACAGGTTATGTAAACCTCAGATATATGGACGCAATAATGCCCGAATGGTCTTCCGCAGCCCTGCAGATCTTAGAGGATGCTATTTCCGGAAAGTATGACCCATACGTTCTTGTTTTAGAAGGTGCTTTTCCAATAGATGAAAAAGCAGGTGGTCCAAGATATTCTGATATGTTCGGTTATTCAGGAGAAACAGAGAAGGGACCAAAGACATTCCTTGATTGGCTTAGAGGACTTCTTTCTAGAGCTGTAGCTGTTGTGTCAACGGGAACTTGTGCTAGTTATGGTGGAATACCTGCTGACTCTGCAAGAGATGTTCCAGTAGAATACAGCGATTTCATAGAATCATTTAAGAGAATTGGAACAAGTTCAAGTCCAACAGGGGCAACTGGTTTCTTTGGTGATCCCATAAGAGGTTATAAAGGGCTTATAGATCTCCTTCCATCTGACATAACGGCTCCATATAGGAGGTTCCTAGAGGGAGCAAAACTGGAACCAGGGGAGGTAAGAGCTGATGTAAAGCCAGCCATAGCTGTCCCAGGATGTCCTGCAAATGGACAAGCTCAGATAAGAGCGCTTGGAACTCTGATACTATGGGCTAGAGGTGTTTTGCCATCTCCTCCACTTGACAGGTATTACAGGCCTGTGTGGATATACGGCAGGACAACGCATGAGCAGTGCCCGAGAGCTGCCTCCTATGCAATTGGAGAATTTAGAGAATATGCTGGAGATCCCAGCTGGAAGTGCTTGTTCAGAGTTGGGTGCAAGGGTCCTGTCTCAAACTGCCCCTGGAACAAGGAGGGCTGGATCTTAGGGATTGGAGGTCCGACGAAGACAGGAGCTCCCTGCATAGCCTGCACAATGCCAGGCTTCTCCGATGCATATGAGCCATTCTTCGAGCAATTAAGGGAACTGCAGCCTGGTCCGCCAATTCCAAAGCTGGATATTGGAAGAAGCACCGAGGCAGCTATAGGCATAGGAACTGCTACTTTGATCGGTGCTGGATTAGCTTATGCCCTGAAGGAGAAGAGGTGATGCCATGAGCATAAGAAAGATTGTTATAGAGCCTATAACTAGGATAGAGGGCCATCTTGGGGCTGAGGTTGATGTTGATGAGGCAACTAGAATGCCTAAGGATGCTCATGTGTTTGCAACGATGTTCAGAGGGTTCGAGGTATTTCTGAGAACTAAGCCTCCTGAGGATGCAATAGCAATAACATCCAGGATATGCGGTGTATGCGGTGCAAGTCACGCTAATGCATCGATGCACGCTGTTGACATGGCTTATGGAGCAGTGCCTGAGCCTCTAGGAGTTCTCCTCAGGAACATGGGCTTCCTAATGACAGATCATTTATACGATCATTCAATAATACTAAATATACTTGGAGGTCCCGATTACAGCAGCCTTTATGTCAAGAAGCTCACTCCAATTGTCTATCAGGAGGCTCAGGAGACCCTCAGTCCGAGAAGAGATATCCATGGATTTACCAGAATTTCAGATATAATGGATGGATTTGTGCCTGTTTCTGGCAAGATATGGAATTTGACGGTCAGGTATCAAAGGTTTGCAAAAGAGGCTGGGATAATGATATATGGAAAACACCCACATCCATCCACAATAATACCGGGCGGCATAGCCACAGATCTAACAAACCCAGATTCCCTCATAGTAGGATACACCTTCAGGCTGAACCTCCTGACAGCCTGGGTGAAATATGTCTATGCGATATGGGAGGACCTAACTTGGTTCTATGATGAGGTCATCGGCTATAGAGATCAGGGCAAGACTTATGATAAGCCCAATTATATAAGTGGAGGTTTATTTGATGATCCTGAGGTTTACTCCAGCCTTAGCTCCGAGCCTGAGGAGTTCTACAAGGAAATGGATGAGGCAGCTAGGAGGAGGGGGATAAAGCCAGGGATAATGAAGAACGGAGAGCTCATATCGACAAGCTACAAGGAGATAAATGTGAGCATATCCGAGGATGTCGAGACCTCATTCTACGAGGAGTGGAGCACTCTATTCACAGACAAGGATCCAGAGGGAACTCCTCTTCTCTGGGGGAAGGCAAATCCAGTTCATCATCCATGGAACAAGACCACAATACCCAGCCCACAGCCCAGAGATTTTTCCAAGAAATACTCATGGGTTGCAAACGTGAGGCTTGTTTGGAAGGATGGAGCTGTGACCCCATTTGAAGTTGGACCACTGGCAAGGCTAACCATAACTGCTTATCAACCAAGCGATTTTGGCCCAGGAAACGGCATATTAAGAGTTGATCTTCCGAAGAGCGGTGGAGCTACAGATCTCCCTGATGCTGTATCATATCCAATGACCCTTGCATGGAGAGCTCCTGCTTACTCAACCACGATGCAGAGGCTTCTTGCAAGGGCATTCAGCATGGTGATACACGCATCTCACGGCTGGCAGAGCATAGTTAAAGTAGCAGAGCTGATAAGAAGCGGGAAAATAGCTACATCTAAGCCATGGAAAGCTCCAAGCAGGAGAACATTTGGAGTTGGATTCACGGAGGCTCCAAGAGGGACTGTGAGGCATTGGGTTGTGCAGGAAGGAGGAAAAATAGTGAACTATCAGATACATGCTCCCACTACAGGAAATGCATCTCCAAGGGATAAATACGGAAGAGCTCCATTTGAGATGAGCCTGCTTAATTCAAAGGTAACAGAGGAAGTTGGTCCAGGTGAGTGGCAAGGTCTTGATTACGTTAGGGCTATAAGAAGCTTTGATCCATGCATAGCCTGTGCAGTTCACATAAGAGTTGGATCCAGGGAGATCAACAGGCCTCTGTTCTAGGGTGACTGAAAATGGAGTGGAAGTTGAGTAGAAGAGAGTTCCTGAGGAGCACTGGCTCATTTCTTATTTCTCTGCCGCTTATGAATTCGCTTGGAGGTCGCAGCACTGAGGCAAATCCAGATGAGATGTACGGCTTCTTAGTAGATATATCAAGATGCATAGGATGCGGGGATTGCCAAGCTGCTTGCAAAATAAAGAATGATCTGCCTGTGAGCTCAGATCTTCCATATGAAAGAAATGAGAGATCGTACTGGGATAATTACTCCACCCTCTCAGCATACACATGGACCAGGATAAGATCGAAGAGCCTTGTAAAGGATGGAAAGGAGATAGTGAGGTTCATCAAGGAGCAATGCATGCACTGCATAGACCCTGCTTGTGCTTCTGTCTGCTTTGTTGGAGCTCTTTACAAGACACCTGAAGGCCCTGTTATATACAGGGCAGATAGATGTGTTGGCTGCAGATACTGCGTTTACGCTTGCCCCTGGGGGGTGCCGAAATGGCAATGGGACAAGCCATTCCCGTTTATACAGAAATGTAATATGTGCTATGATAGAATCATAGAGGGAAGGAGGCCTGCATGCGTTGATGCCTGCAAGGTTGGAGCTCTGACATTTGGAAAGAGAAAAGAGCTTATTGAGGAGGCGAAAAAGAGGATTTCAAGAGGAGGTTATGTAAACTACATATATGGAGAGGAGGAGGCAGGTGGAACTTGTGTGCTCTACATATCGGATGTCCCATTTGATGAGCTTGAGTTCAGAAAGGTGATGAAGTTCAGCTATCCCGAGCTAACTCAAGCATATCTGGGAAAGATGCCAATAGTAATACCTTCTCTATTTGTGGGGCTTCTTGGCCTTTACCTGTATAGCAGGAGGAGGCAGGAGAAGGAGGTGAGGGAATGAGCGTTTCTAAATCGTTCATGATATGGACTTCAGCTCTCATCTTGGTGATAGCATTTGGGGCATATGGTGCATTCTTAAGGCTGACAATGGGATTTAAAGTCACAGCTCTGAATGATTATTATCCCTGGGGGCTGTGGATAGCATATGATGTGCTCACAGGGATAGCTCTTGCAGCAGGATCCTTCTCCCTCGCATTCGGTGTCTACATAATAAACAAGAAGAAGTTCGAGCCCCTTCTAAGGCCAACTCTCCTCACATGTCTCTTGGCATACCTGACCACAGCCCTAGGGCTTATTATAGATATAAATCAGCCGGCTAGGTTCTGGCACCCGATGTTTCCGTTGTTCTTCCAGCCTCACTCCGTGCTCTTTGAGGTGTATTGGTGCATATCTTTATATATAATAATACAGCTAATAGAATTCTCACCTATAGTAGCTGAGAAGCTCAGGTGGAAGTGGTTCTACACAACCATGGAGAGCGAAAAAGTGATGATACCCCTGGTGATAGTTGGGATAATAGTCCCAACATTGCATCAATCCTCCTTGGGAGGTCTTTTCCTGATAGCTCCGGATAAAGTGCATCCCTTGTGGTATTCCCCCATACTTCCAATTCTGTTCTATATATCAGCTCTTGCCGCAGCACCTGCAATGATAATAATAGAGTCGAACATATCATCCAGGGTTCTGAACAGAGGGCTAGAGCTTGATCTCCTCTCCTCGCTGGGAAGGGCTATGAGATACATCCTTCTTGTGTATATAGCAATAAGACTCCTGGATCTCATTGCTAGAGGGGCAATTTTCTCTTCAGGTGATACAAGGGCATTGTTCTTCTTTGTGGAGATTCTGGCTGGATTCGTGGCTCCATTGATCCTCCTGCTGTCGGAGAGATTTGTGAGGTCTGGAAAGGTGCTACTGCTGGCATCTATATTGGTTGTCTTCGGCGTCATAATGAACAGGTTTGATGTCCTTCTCACTGCATGGCTCTATCCACCCCCAGGAGCAATTTACTTCCCAACATGGGTTGAGATATCGGTCACTGGAATGCTAGTAGCTCTAGAAGCCCTGGCTTTCACGCTTGCTGTGAAGTATCTGCCCATATTTCCGGAGATAAAGAGGGAACATGCCTGAAATTGTAGTGCTGGGCATTGGAAATGATTACATCGGAAATGACAGCATTGGGGTTATTGTAGCTAGGAAGCTCAGGGAAAGGCTGCCTTCTTCTGTGACAGTGATGGAGTGCCCATCCGCATTCGATGCATTGATGAACTCCCCTGATTGCGATATAATGATAATAATTGATTCTTTTTTGTCAGAGGAGCCAGGCAGCCTTTTAGTTGAGATTCATGAAAGGATAGATGAGGAGGGACATGGTGCTTCTCAAGTGGATCCGCATGGAATTGATGTGGACAAGCTCATGGACTTGATATGGTTCTTCAAGAAATCCCTCAAAAAGATAGTTTTCATCGGGGTAGGGGTGGATAAAGTAGATTTAAGCGAGGGCATAGCCCCGACTGTTTCTCATGGGATAGAGTTAGCTGTTGACCTGATTGTTAACGAGATAAGCAAGCTTAGCAGGGAATGAATCTCTATTTCCTTGATTTTCCAAATTTCAGTTAAATCAAAATAATGAATTTATTTTTCCATCTTTTTCTACCAAGAAATTTCTGAAGATCTTTAAAGAAGGCTTTTATTACTCCTTTTTTTACCTTTTCATAAAATTGTTACTGTAGTGAACTCTATCTAGTGAGCTGTCTTTTTCCTTAAAGAAAGCCTTTATTCAAAAATTTTTCCAGATTTTTCTAGAGAAAATTAATATTAAAAGCTCTTTTGTCTAAAGGTAGGCGATTTGAGATGGGTGGTGGAATTTTTCCTCCAACAGTGCCAGTAATTAAAGGAGGAAAAGTTGCTGGATCCCTGAAGAAGCTAGAGAAAGGAAATCTATTTATCTGCTACTAGTGTGGATCCTGCACAGCTACATGTCCAGTGTCAGAAGAGCTTTCTGAGGGCCTCCGCCTCAAGATGGAGCATATATCCGAGGAGGTTTATAATATTATAATAGGAATCACTAAAACATAAAACAATACTCTCCTGTTTGTGTAGCTAAATTAAAGTCGCGATAATAAACATCGCTCGAATTAGTAGCTTCTCCTAGAGATCCTTCCGAGCTCATCTCTGAAGCACCACAATCCCTCTCCTGGATCAACTATTGCTATTCCAAGCTTTCCTAGAAGCTTATCGTTGAGCAGCGTGAGACCTCCGCGGGAGATGTAAGCATATGCCTGTACGGGACCGGAAGTTCTGTCCTCAGCGACAACATATACTTCAATTGGACTCTCAGCTCTCGGCAATAGAACTTTAGAGCCATCTGCAAGAATCCTCTCAATAAGAACTGTCGGAAATTTGCGACCAAAGATAGCACTGGCAATAGACTGCGGCATCAGCACTTCAGGTTCCCATCCTATGAACCCGCTGTTCGCCAGAGCTGTTGTGTCAATGCACCTGTCCTTGGTGCAAAGCCGAACTTTTAACTTTAGCAATCCTGACACCTTCTTCAGATGGCAGAAGTGTGAGTATATATCCCTCCTCGCATGCGCTTAACAAATCCTCTGGAAGCAATGTGAGCAGAAGGCCCTCTGAGAAGGAGTTAAAACTCTCCCCTCTTTTGTTCTCTACAGCTTTATGTTTCCTGCTAGCTTTCATCATAAACATGATAAACATGAGCTTATAAATTTGTCTTTTGGATTCTGGGCCGCATGATCTTTTGATCGGCATACTAACCTTGGATTCGCCAGCTTTAATATCTTCTGGGTTAATCAAAGCTCTTATCAATCTCTCCCTGTCAAGATAAGTCTTTCTAATCTCTTTAGATCTATCAAAGAGCCCTGAAGATGGAGTAAATTCTCTATCTGAAGGGTGGGATTAACGGGTTCTGAGCTACATAGTCTTTAAGACTTGTGTAGCCCTTAGAGATCCATCAGCCTCCCTCTTGAGTTCATCAAGCTTCATTAACCTCCTCTATTATCAGATAAACTCCCTTCGGCCGACACGGCTTCAAAACTTGGAGAAAACTCCTTCATCAGCATATCTGATCGAAGGGATCTTGTATAACAATAGTTATAAATCTTTATTCAGTTTTTTGCAATTTACAACATTTTATATTTAATTAAGATGTTGAACCACGTTGCTGATCACGCTGGTAGAAAAGGAATTAATTGGCAGAACTACCGAAATCTTGATGGAGCTTGAGTATGACAGGGGGACACTAATAATAAGAGGTCAGTATGCAGTGCCTTTCTCCACATGGGATAACAGGATCTCAGCATTTAGAGCACCAGCCTTCAGATATAGGGATATAGTTGAGTTTCTGAGGAGGAGCTTAGTTGAATTCAGCGATTATGTGATGAACCCCCCTCCTATAGAGAAGTTCAAAAAGATCTCAGTTCCACTAAGGGAATATCAGGAGGAAGCACTGAATTCCTGGCTCTCCTCCGGGATGAGAGGGGTGATAGTCCTTCCAACAGGAGCAGGGAAGACTCTCATAGCCCTTAAGGCAATGGAGAAGCTTGAAGTGAGCACATTAGTTGTAGTTCCGACAATACCTCTGATGAGACAGTGGAGCAGTGAGATAGAGGATAAGCTTGGCATCTCGCCCGGCTTGATGGGAGGAGGAGAGAAAGATGTGAGGTTTGTCACTGTTGCCACATACGACTCCGCATATCTAAATGCTGAACTGCTTGGAGATAAGTTTATGCTGGCTGTCTTCGATGAAGTCCACCATCTTGCAGCAGAGGGTTATTCTCACATAGGAGAGATGCTAGCAGCTCCATACAGGCTTGGCTTGACTGCTACATTTGAAAGGGAGGATGGAAGACATTTTCTGCTTCCTATGCTCGTTGGGGGAATAGTCTACAGCATAAGCCCGAAAGAGCTAGCGGGAAAGCACTTAGCTGAGTATGAGATAGTTAAAATCTCAGTAGACTTATCAGAGGAGGAGAGAAAGGAGTATAAGGAGGCCGTGGAGGAGTACAAGAGGGGGCTTTCCTCAATAGGCTTGGAGATGAGATCGCCTGATGACTTTAGGCAGCTTGTAAAAATGAGTGCCACAAGCAGAACTGCAAGAGATGCCCTACTGGCATGGAACAGAGCAAGAAGGATAGCTATAAACTCTGAATCAAAGCTGAAAGCTCTAGAGAACCTTCTATTAGCACATAAAAGGGATAAGGTGATAATATTCACTGAGTTCAACGATATGGCTAAGGAGATAAGCAAAAGGTATCTAATACCCTTGATAACACATAGAACTCCTGAGAAGGAGAGAAATGAGATCCTTCAAAACTTCAGGGATGGGATATACACGAAAATAGTCACATCTAAGGTCCTAAATGAGGGGATAGACGTGCCCGATGCAAGAGTTGCGATAATATTGGGTGGAACAGGGAGCAGGAGGGAATTCGTGCAGAGGCTGGGAAGAGTGCTTAGAAAGAGAGCAGGAAAGAGGGCGGTAATCTATGAGGTTGTATCAAAGGGGACAAAGGAGGTCTCGATATCCTACAGGAGGAGAAGGGGAGTGAGCAGTTAATGCTTCCTCTTCAGCTTTTGAGGGCAAGAAGATCAGGAAAAAAGCTAATCCTGAAGTTCTGTACTGGAAAAGATGTTGAAATGGAGCTTGCAGAGGAGCTCATCTCCGTGTTCAGGGAGCATGTTGGCAGAAAAGTTGGTGATCTTGAGAGGGAATTGGAGGATCTGGAAGAAAGATACGAGGGAATTGGAGTAGATTTCAAGCTTGTTAGAGGATTGTCCACTCTTCTGGAGAGAAAATGCGTTATAGAAACAAAAGAGACTAAAATAAAGCCGGATCAAATAAGAAGAATTGTGTTCGAGAGAGCAGCTAAGTTCGGAGGCTTTACAATAAACGAGAGGGAGGAGATCATAAAAGAAACAGCAATGGAGCTTAGTTTAGATCCATCTGAGGTTGAGGAGCTCATGTGGGCTGATTGGGATGAGAACAAGGAGATAAAAGAGTTCAGTGCGCCCACTGCAGCTGAGCTTCTGAAGGAGTACAATCAATCCCTGCTCCAAACAGCTCTCTTTCGGGCTATAAGAATGGATCTGTTTGTAAAAGGAAAATCTGAGGAAATAAAGCTGTTGATAAGGGATATAAAAGCAAAGGGTCTCATGTACTATGCTGAGAGCCTAAAAGATGGAATAAGATTCCTGATAGATGGTCCTGCTTCTGTCCTCAAGCTGACAACAAGATATGGAACATCCCTTGCAAAACTAGTTCCAACCATAATTTCAATGGATTCCTGGAGGATAATAGCGGATTTGAGGATGAGAAAACCCCTGATACTTGAAATCTCTGATTCCTCCAGAGATCTATTTCCAGTTCGTGAAATCATCGCTGTGGAGTACGATAGTTCTCTTGAGAAGCAGTTTCACAACATAGCAGTTTCATCTGGGTGGGAGGTCATAAGAGAGCCGTATCCAATAGTCTCAGGAGGCTCTATTTTCTTCCCAGACTTCCTGATAAAAAAGGGGAATGTCAGGATGCTTGTGGAGATAGTGGGCTTCTGGACTCATGATTACATAAAGAAGAAATTGCAGAAGATGAAGCAGATTTCGGATAGAATGCTCCTGATAGTGGATAGAAATCTCAGTTGTAGCAGGTTTTTTGAGGAGCTGGGTGATATATTCTATTTTGATGGAAAGATAAAGTACGTAGAACTCGCAAAAAAGTTATCTGAGATAGAAAGGATGAGAGGAGAGGCGGAGATCCTTCCATCAGATGTAGGCGATATATCTTCACTAGATGAGATCTCCTCAAGACTGGGATTTGATAAGTCTGTTCTAATAGAGAAATTGAGGGAAAAAGTGCCAGCTGGATATGTTTTTACGGGAAATCTCCTGCTGAAAGAGGATATCCTGAAGGAGGCTAGGAGCTTAATAGAAAGCTGTGAAAGAAGGGATTTTAAGTCAATATCCAGCATTCTCTTGGGAAAGGGGATTCCAGAGAGGTATCACATGGCTTTAATAGAGGCAGCCGGTTTTAAGGTGATCTTCAAGGGGCTTGATGAAAGCAATGCAGAGATCATATAGTTTGACAAATATTTAATAAGTTCTTTGACCCTTTATGTATAGATGAGCCTAAGATCAGCAAAAGAGGCATCAGAGGAAGATTTTCCGATAATATCTAGGCTTAAATGTCCTAAGTGGGAGAGAATTCCCAGAGATGGCAGAACTTTGAGATGCTTGGCTGTCAGCAGTAAGGAGAACTACCTAGCATATCTTGATCTGATCAGGTCATCTAGAGGAAAGATCCTTCTATTGCCTGATGGAAGGGGATTCTTGGAGGTGGTTCCGGAGACAAGCAGGAGCAGGATGGGAAGCTTTGCTTTTCTGGTGGACTTCAGCTTTGATGATCAACAATCGAGGGATTTATTGCTTGCAGAAACTAGAAAGGAATTTCCCGACATGCCCCTGGATTGTCTGGTGAGGGAGGATGCTGTTAGATACATGACATCAGCTGGATTCAGGGAGATAGAAAGGATGATAAGAGTTTTAGCACAGACAAGGCCTTCCTCCATTCAGTACGGGGAAAAGATGCTTGAAGAAGGGGATATTCCGCTGAATTTAGTCATATCTGCAGGACAACAGGGGCCTTCAGGTTTTCTCTGGAATCTCTCATGGAAAAGAGATAAAATAGGTTTTCCGAGGGCAATAGGGAGAAGAATAAAGGTGGGAGCTGAAGAAACGCTTCTTATAATTAATCCAACAAGAGATGGTAGAGAAGCAGATCTTATCCTCTGGACAGAGCCAGATGTCGGTGCTGGAGAGGTGTTTGAAACAATAGAGGCTGCTATGAGGATATCCTGGGAGAACGGAATAGAGATACTAAGATGCCTAGTTTTCAGAGATCTATTGGATGTGTTCATGGCGTCTGGATTCCAGATAATTGGAAAAAAGATATGGATGAGGCTTGTCTAATCAGATCTGATACGCCTCGGCGTAGATCTTCTTCTCCTCCTCTATTTCTTTCTCGCTCTCATAGATGTACATGTAAGCTCCATTCTCTCCTTCCTCTACTACGACTATTACAGGGAGCTCCTTTTTTCCCTCAAGAACCGTTCCGACGTATATTACGAGAGGAGGAAGATCCATATCGAATATTCTCTTGTATTCCACGACCCTCAGGTCCTCAAATCCTGTAGGAGGACTGGGGAAACCGGTCCAATAGATGACCCTCGGCATCTGCACCACCAAGATTTTATGGCGGAAAACTAATATAAACGCTTGCAAGCATTTGTCGAACTGCCCCTCTGCTATCGCTCGACGCAAGCAACAGCGGGCAGAAAAGTAATTTATTCTATAAGCTCAACAGCAATAGAATGAGCCCCTCCACCACCATGGCATATTGTCGCTATTCCTCTTGTTCCTCCCCTCTTTCTGAGGGCATTCAGCAGAGTTACAAGAATCCTGGCTCCACTTGCGCCAAGAGGATGGCCCAATGCAACAGCACCTCCAAACACATTCATTTTCTCCTCAGGAATTCCAAGGGCCTTCATCACAACAAGAGTCGCGAGAGAGAATGCCTCATTATGCTCAAACAAATCAAAGTCGGAGATCTTCATGCCAAGCTTCTCCAGGAGGTTTTTAACAGAGGGAATAGGTGCTTCTATAAAGTCCTTTGAGTCCACAGCAGCAGAGCTGTATCCAATTATCCTAGCTATGGGCTTTAAACCTCTTTTATTTGCAAATTCCTCATCTGCAATAACTAAAGCAGCAGCTCCATCGCTCAGTTGAGATGCATTTGCGGCTGTTATTATCCCATCCGGCCTGAAGACAGGTTTTAACTTTGATATCTTCTCAATGGATGTATCTGGTCTTATTCCCTCATCCTTATCGTATTTCACTCCATTTGCCTCTACTTCCACTATCTCATCCCTGAAATATCCCTTTTCTGTAGCTTCAGATGCAAGTTTGTGGCTCCTTACAGCAAATCTATCTGCTTCCTCTCTCGTTATTCCAAACTTTTTAGCTGTTAGTTCTGCTTCTTCTCCCATGAACATGCCGGTATGGGGATCTGTGAGCCCATCATAGACCATCAGATCAACCATCTTCTCCCCCGCATAGGAGAACTTGATGCCCCACCTCCACTTTGGGCTTAGCATATAGGGGGCGTTGCTCATGCTCTCCATCCCGCCTGCGACTATAACTTTCGCCTCCCCCAACTTGATCAAGGAGGCTGCAAGAGAGACAGCCCTAAGACCTGAGGCGCACACCTTTGATATAGTGAATCCTGGAACTCTCCACGGTATTCCAGCTTTAACAGCAGCCTGCCTGGCTGGATTCATCCCTATTCCAGCTTGAATCACATTTCCCATGATCACCTCATCGACTTCCTCTGGGCTCACGCCTGATCTACTAAGAGCTGCCTTTATCGCTATCGAGGCTAGATCAGGGGCACTTATGTCCTTAAATATCCCTCCGAATTTTCCTATTGGGGTTCTGGCAAATCCAACGATAACTGCTACCAATCAACCACCTCTTCTCCTTCTTATTGCAGCAGCAAGGGCAGGGAGGAATTCATATAAATCCTGATTAATGCAGTAATCTGCAGATTTGAATATAGGTGCATTGGGATCCGTGTTAACAGCCACTATTACCTTGGAATCTGTTATTCCAGCAACATGCTGTTGCTGGCCTGATATGCCCACAGCTATGTATAGATCAGGTTTTATGGAGACGCCTGACATTCCTATCCATCTCTCCTCAGGCATCCACTTGAGATCTGCTGCTAAAGGTCTGCTTGATCCTACAGCAGCTCCCATAAGCTCAGCAAGATCATAGGCGAGCTTCAGATCCTCCTTAGATTTGAAGCCCATCCCACATCCTATGACTATTCTAGCCTTATCCAAAGCTGCTCCGGATATCTTCTTCTCCCTCCTCTCCAGCACTTTAGTCTTTCTGCTTACACTGAGCTCCTCTACTTCAGCTTCTCCCTCACTAGGTTTTGCTTGTTCAAACTTCCTTGGCTTTACTCCTATTGCAACTGGGGGATCGGAATATTCAAGGGCTATAGCCTTTCCACCTAGTGTTACCCTTGAGAACAAAACTTTTCCATCCCTTCTTTCAGCTGATATGACGTCCATTATAGCTCCAAATCCTATCCTCTGCGATGCTCTTGCAGCAACAGTTCGGCCAAATTTATCAGAAGCTGTTGCTAAATAGTCATACCCCTTGAAAATGGAGGATATTACATCAACAACAGCATCTTCATCCATATCCCTGAGGAGGAAGACCTTCTTCACTCCTCTTTTCCCGTACTCTGCGGCCTTTGATTTATCACCAAAAGCAATGGAGTGGATCTCTTCTACACCTATATTTCTCAAAAAAGTTATGACCTCAAAAGCTAGCTCATCGCTTGAGGCAAATAGAAGGGCTCTCATAAGATCACCTCATAACACACCCTCCTTTACAAGAAGGTCTAAAAGCTTCTCCGCAACCTCAGATGGACTTCCTTCTAACTTCACCATCTTCCTCTCCATCCTTCTAGGCCTTATCTCTGCTACTCTCACTCTTCCCTCCTCTGTTATTCCCAGATCAGAGAGGGATAAAGTCTTCATGGGGAGCTTTGATGCGCCTAGCACTTGAGTAAGAGATGGTATCCTCGGTTTGTTTACCTCCTGAGTTACCGATATCACAGCAGGTAGATCAAGCATAACATCCTCCTCATATCCCTCCATCGATCTTGTGAGAATTATGTTGTTGTCCTTGAGCGAAACCCTGCTCACAAACCCAATGAACTTATAGGATAGCTCCTCTGCAACTTTTGGACCTATTTGACTGGAGAAGTTATCTATGCTCCCTTCACCTGCTATAACTAGATCAAAAGAACCTTTTCTTATCGCAGCAGCTAAGGCCTTTGCTACTAAGAAGGAATCTGCGCTGAACAATTTCTCATCAACGATCAAAGTGGCCTCATCTCCTCCCATTGCCAGAAGCTTTTTAGCCGCTTTTTGAACCTCCTTAATCCTCATCTGCATAGGACCCCATGTTAAGGCCATAAAAAGTCCAATTTTTCCGCCAAATTTCTCCTTTAACTGAACAGCTAGCTCCATGGCATTGTTATCTATGTCACTTACCTTGGTGATAGCTTCCTCCACTTTAACTCCTCTCTCATCCACCAATAGCTCTGTGGTATCCACGGAGAGCTTGGCAAGAACTGCTATATTCAGCTGAAATCACCCTGCGAATTTCGGAGGGAAAATTTAAAAATTTTATCTAAAAGGTCGAGGATGTATTGAATAAAATATGAATTTATTGTTTGAAATTAGTATTCTTGTCAGCCGGCATTCGGACATTTAAGGCAAAAATTTTTATTTTTTCTTTTGAAGCTTTAAGAGGTGTTGGAAATGGTGGACTTCTCATTCTCAGATGAGGAGCAGATACTGAGGGATAATGTAAGGGAACTTCTATCAGAAGTTCTTGTGCCGAGATCAGAGGAAATAGATAGAAAATGCAGCATACCAAGGGATGTTATAATGGCCCTAGCTGAGAACAAGCTGCTATTAATGAACATGAAGCCAGAATTTGGCGGAAGTGGTGCTACAAATGTGATGACAGCTATAGTGGTTGAGGAGCTAGCCAGAGCAGATCCCAGCGTTGCAACGGCTGTTTTCTACTTAGTTGAATCTGCTTGGGGTAAAAAGCTGGAGAAGTATGGAAATAAAGAGGTAGCAAAAGAGGTTCTGACCAGAGCAGCAAAGGGAGAGGGATTTGTTGGAATAGCATCCACGGAGCCTCAAAGTGGAAGCGATGTGGCTGGGTTTAAGACAGTTTCCAGAAAAGAGAATGATCACTGGGTAATAAATGGGGAGAAAGCTTATATAAGCGGGATAAAGGAGGCAAAGGATGTTGATGGCGGATACGTCCTACTCACCATGACAAAGCCGGAGGAGAGGAGCAGAGGAATGACCTTATTCTATCTACCTGTGAACTCACCTGGCATAACATATGGCTTCTATGAGGACATGGGGAGGTGTGGAATAAGCACTGGATGGCTGAAACTTAGGGATGTGAAGCTCCCTGATGAGTACAGAATAGGAGAGGTGAACAAGGGGTTCAAGATAGCGATGGAGGGATTCGATAGAGCAAGAGTATTCGTTGCAGCTGGATGTATAGGACCTGCTTTAGGCCTTCTTGATTATGTTGTAGACTATCTGAAGAAAAGAGTTGTATTTGGAAAGCCTCTAGCAAAATTTGAGGGAATACAGTTCCCCATCGTGGATCACTGGGCCAAGCTTGAGGCCATAAGGCTTCTGGTCTACAAAGCTGCATGGGCAATGGACAAGTTTGATGCAGGGGAGATGAGCTTATTGGAGGCAGCAAGATATTCAGCTATGGCAAAAGCTCTGGCTCCTGAGGAGTCAGTTCTGGCAATACAGGAGTTCATGAGATCTCTTGGTGCATTCGGCTACACAAAGGAGACTCCTCTTGAGAGGGCATTAAGAGGGGTAATGAGCTATTTTGTCGGAGCTGAAGGAGGACAACACATAATGAGGATAATACTGGCATCAGATCTCTTCGGGCGGGAGTTTTCCCCAACTAAGGACTGACTCTCCCTATCCTTTTCCCTCTTTCTCTGTTTTCCTCTTTCTTATCTCCTCTATCAATAAGGGCACTATCTCCCTATAGTTCCCAACTATACCATAATCCGCGTTTTCAAATATTGGTGCTCCAGGGTCTATATTTATTGCAACAACTCTCTTTGCCTCTCTTATGCCGAACACATGCTGAGCTGCACCGCTTATCCCGACAGCTATGTAGAGCTTTGGTTTCACACTTACACCAGTTTGGCCCACTTGCTTCTCATGAGGTATCCATCCAGCATCAACAGCCTTTCTGGACCCAGCTATTACCCCACCTAGCTCTCTTGCCAGCTCCCCCAGCATCTTAAATCCATCAGCAGAGCCCAATCCTCTTCCTCCTGACACAATTATCTCCGCTTTCTCCAGAGGTATCTCCTCTTTCTTCACCTTCTTAGACTCAATTAACCTTATCCCCGGATCAGGAAGATCAAAGAAAACCCTCTCCTCTATTATCTCACCGTTTCTGCTCTCATCTCTTGCAGGAGCCTCGAAGACATTTGGCCTTGCAGTGGCTATCTGAGGCCTTCTATTCGGAGTTCTTATCCTGGCCAGCATAAGAGCTCCAAATGGAGGCCTTATTTGTATTAGATCCCCATTCTCCACATCGAAGGCCGTGCAGTCAGCAGTTATTCCAGTTCTTAGGGAGTTAGCCACGTAAGGAGCCATCTCCCTTCCTCTCATTGTACCAGCTATGAATATGACCTCAGGCTTGTACTTCCTCGCTAACTCAACCAATGCCTGGCCATGGACTCTTGAGTAGAACGGATGGAATCTGCTGTCATCTAGGAGTATTACTTTGTCAGCTCCGTAAAATATTGGCTCCTTCGCCAGGTGCTTTACATTATATCCTATCATAACTCCTGCTAGATATGTTCCAAGCTTTTCAGCAATGTTCCTTCCGACGCTCAACATCTGGATGCTGGCTTCTTTTATTGATCCCTCATCTGTCTCTATGTAAACCCAAACACCTCTGTAATCGCTTTTATTCACAGGCTCCCATTCCTTGCAGCTCATAGCAATCCCTCCTGTGAGAGCTTGCTGATAAGCCATTTTACTGCCTCTCTGCTATCTCCTTTGAATACCTCTCCCTTCCTCGGGACCTTTGGAACTAAATCTATCCTGGACACCGTTGTAGGAGATCCCTTCAGGCCCACACACCCCTCATCAAGCTTAAGTATGCTGTTGCTCCATACATCTACTCCCACCCTCTTGGCTCTTATCTTCCCGTATATGTTTACATATCTAGGCTTGTTCGCCCTCATTGCTGTCGCTATTAGCGCAGGTATGCTCACATCGTAGACCTCTACTGCATCCTCCAGGTGTCTTCTGACCCTTAGATGCCCATCCACATAGCTTATCTCATCAACATAGTATACATAGGGTATCCCAAGCCAGGATGCTATCTGAGCTCCTATGTGAGCTGTTGAGCTATCTATGGTCTCCTGGCCAGTGAATATTAAGTCATATCCGATCCTCTCTATGGCCTTGGATAAAGTATAGGATGTAGCTAGTGTGTCCGCTCCTGCAAAGACTTTATCGGATATGAGAACTGCTCTATCAGCTCCCATCCCAATTGCATGCTCAAGACCAAGCTTTGCATGAGGCGGGGCCATGGATAAAACAATAACTTCACCTCCATATCTGTCCTTAAACTCCAGAGCCATCTCAAGGGCATTTAGATCGTGCGGATTTATTACAGATGGTACTCCCTCCCTGATGAGGGTGCCCGTTTTCGGATCTATATTCACTGACATCGTATTAGGGACCCACTTTATGCAGACCACTATCTTCATGGGATCACCCAAATCTATAGTGGATCCCCTTCCCACTCACAGGATAGTTCCACTCTATTGCTCCCTCTGGGCATATTAACCTGCAAGTTCCGCACTCCAGGCATCCCTCATGGCTGAACATAACTCTGTCATCCATCAGAGTGTAGCATCTGGCTGGGCAGAGCAGGAGACAAGGCCTTGAGTTGCATTTTGCGCACTTCTCCTGATCCACTTTTATATGGGGCTTCTCATCAACATCATATACATTGCTCTGAAGAAGTTCTTCTATCCTCATAACGACCTCACCACCTTTAATGCATCTAGGAGGAGCCTTATAAGCCCTCCTTTAACCTTTCTGGCGTTATTAAGAAGCTTATCTGATTCGTACTCTATCTGAAACATCCTCCTCAAGATATCTGTCACAGCTTCAGGGAGCTCAGTGAAAATCCTTGCATCAGAGAAAATCCTCTCAGTTCCCCTGAACCTCTCTATCTGCTTGTAAACAAAACTCTCCTTGAGCATTTTTTCGTAGATTGACAGGTTTTTTGCCGTAATTCCTCCAGAAGAGTGTGCTTTTTCTATGGCCTTTGCTGCTAGATATCCGGAGTAAGCAGCTAGATCCACCCCTCTTATCGTGTAGCCTAGGTCGAGCAACATGCCTGCTGCATCTCCTACTACAACAAATCCATCCCCATAGAGCTTTGGAATTAGCTTATAGGATGCTTGCGGAACTAGATGAGCTGAGTACTCCACTAAGCTACCCCCATCAAGATACTTCTTTAGATATGGGCTCTCCCTCATCCTCTCAACGATCTCATATGCGTATTCCTTGATCATCCTGATAGCTCCGCCCAGATTCACCACTATTCCCAAGCTGACAGTGTCCTGATTTGTGTAAAGAAAACCTCCTCCAGGGATTCCCTTAGTCACATCTCCCATCATGAGCCATGCCATGCCTGAATCATCATCCAGGCCAAATCTATCCTCTATATCCTTTTTTGATAGTTTTATCACTTCTTTTATCCCTAAGGCCACATTCTCAGGCTTGGGTTTTTCTACGATCCCAGCTCTCTCCAGGAGAAGTCTGTTTATCCCCTCTGCATCCACCACTACATCGGAGTAAACTTTGTCCCCACCAGCAACTATCCCCTTTACCTTTCCATCCTCGACCAAGAGGCTGTCCACTGTTATCTCAGTAACGAGAGTTGCACCAGCTTCCTCAGCCTTTCCAGCCATCCATTCAGCTATTTTTGATAGATAAGCAGTGAAGCTTGTTGTCTTCTCATGCTGGAATTCCAATGTCAGGCATCCATCTGCAACAAGGGATATCCTCTCCTTCTTAACCCATCTCTGTATAGGAGCCTTCTCTATATCAGGGTAAATTTCTTTTAATGGGTTTATGTAGATTCTGCCTCCAAACACATTTTTTGATCCAGCAACCTTTCCTCTCTCCACTAGGAGGACGTTAAAGCCGCTTTTTGCGAGGACATAAGCAGATGTGGATCCAGCAGGACCTGCCCCTATCACAATGGAATCGAACTTCTGCAATGACATCCCCGAGCCCCTAGGAGCTCACTATTAAAATTTTTTCCGTAAAAAAAGGAGGTGGGAATTAGGTCTTAGGTTCATTTAGCAGTCCATCCAGCATCGACCAAAAGCGTGGTTCCGGTGACATTCTTGGACTCGTCTGAAATTAGGTATAGAACTGCATACGCCTGATCCTCTGGATCTATTAAGCGTCCTAATAGATGGAAGGATGCAAAAGCCTTCTTACCTTCTTCTATGCTCATTCCGCTCTTTATTATGATGTCCTCAACCATCTTCGTCCAAGTGGCGCCTGGACAAACGGCATTCACCCTTATGTTATCCTTAGCATATATTGTTGCATCATTTTTCGTCATCGCTATTACAGCTCCTTTTGAGGCATGATAAGGTGGAACATCAGCATTACCTATCAGTCCATAGACCGATGCTATGTTCACTATGCTACCACCACCAGCTTCTTTCATATAAGGTATTACGTGTTTCGTGCAGAAGAAAACGCCTTTAACATTAACCGCCATTACTTTGTCCCATTCCTCTTCGGTAACTTCATGCGTTGGCTTATTAACTCCTAAGATTCCAGCGTTGTTTACCAGACCGTTAATCTTGCCAAAGTCTTTTGCAATCTGGGCAAAGACATCCTTTACCTCGCTTTCCTTAGTTACGTCCATATGGTAATATTTTGCTATGCCCCCCTGTCTCCTTATCTTCTCCTCCAATTCTTTTCCCTCTTTGTCTAAAATATCCGTTATAGCCACCTTTGCTCCTTCCCTAGCTAGCACTTCACAGATAGCAGCTCCTATTCCTCTTGCCCCTCCAGTAACTATAACCACCTTCCCCTCAGCCCTTCCCGGCATTTCATCGCTCACCCCTTCAAGCCCCCTTAAGGGGCCTCTTAATTTTCAAGAGTCTTAAATATAAACTTTTGCTTTTTTTTGAATTTATAAAGAGCTTAATAAGAGGGCAAGACTGTGAAAAGAGGGATTATGAAGGATTTTACCTCGAACATTTTTTGGGATGCCTTTTAAGCATTTCTTATCATTAAGCGTGTTCGGAATGAGTTTTATGGAAGGGTTAAATAGAAGCAGTCTCACTATAGCTGAAGTGTTAGAGTATAAGCCTCAATGTAAAGAGGATTGAAAGAGAATTCTCCTCAATCCCTCCTCTATCATCTCCTTTGGAGGATACTGATAAATTGAGCCGGCCCACCTGTATATCCTGGTGCAGGAGGCTGTGTACTCACCTGTATCCCTGAACTCCGGGTCTATATCAACACCATTTACCCTTATCGTCGGGGTTCCTATGATCTTGTGGTCCCTGGCCTCGATGTCATTGGCAACAAATATCTCCTCTACATCCTCTTTGAGTCCAAGTTCTTCAAGAGCCCTCTTTAGCTCCTTTAATGCAAGATCCTTGGTGGGGCACTCCGAGGTGTAGAAGAGCTGTATCCTCATACAATACAATGCTGAAGATACTTTTTAATAGTTGCTGTAGCTCTTCAGCATTTTTATATAAAAATTTATTCTATGCCAAGGTATTTTTTAACCATCTCATAGTAGTTCTCCTTGCTCCCCCACCTCTGTATGAATGCATCCATTATGTCATAACCAGCTCTTTCTCTGAACTCCCTTCTCCCCTCCTCTGTCATCTCATATGGAGTCCAGGGTGGAAAATTCTCCATCTCAACTCTTACGTCCTTCAGCTCCGGAGCAGCAGCTCTTGCTGCATCTCTGACCATCTCAGCTATGTATCCTTCATAAGGACATCCTGGTGCTGTCATCACCATCCTTATGATGAGGGAATCATCCTCCAATCTCATATCCCTTATCAGACCAAGGTCCACCACATTTACAGGTATCTCAGGATCGTACACGATTTTAAGAGCGGATTTCACCCTCAAGATAACTTCATCAGACGCCATTAGCTCCCCTGAGAGCAGTACATGAAGCAATATATAACACTATCGAGCTCTCTTGAGCTTCATAGCGTCGCTTATGACGCTAGTATTTTTTAGCTGAATCCATGCAGATCTCAATGGAAACAGCTTTCTTGATGTTTACGGTCAATGACCGGCAATGACCGGATAAGAGACATGATACTTAAGGGAGAGTCAGA
>ERZ1669248.373-NODE-373-length-22671-cov-21.981120_pt1 | contig 22671 bp, 26 predicted proteins | sample MGYA00579296_ERZ1669248 | MGnify/ENA primary metagenome ERZ1669248 (study PRJEB41166, sample SAMN08046057) | hot springs metagenome | biome: hot spring; feature: neutral hot spring; material: thermophilic sediment; isolation source: thermophilic sediment from...
AAAACAAATGGGTGATTCTCCTGGAAGAGCTGCTAAAGAGGATCGTGGTGGATCCACAGGTGATGACAGGTAAGCCCGTGATACGTGGCACTAGAATAACTGTGGACCTAGTGCTAGAGCTTCTTGCTGCTGGGATGAGCCCAGAGGAGATAGCTGAGGATTATAAGATCAGCATTGAAGACGTTAGAGCTGCACTGTTGTATGCCGCAAGAATTCTGGGGCGTGAGGAGGTTCTCATTGTCAGGTAGCCTTAGGTTTCTCCTGGATGAAAATCTGTTAAAGTATACGAGGAATTAAGAAGAATGAATCTAGATGTACAAAGCGTCATATCGGGGAGAAGAGGGATCGGAGATCTTGAGATAATTAACATAGCCAAGCTTCACAACAAGATAATAGTGACAATGGATAAGGATTTCGGTCATCTAGCACTTTCCCACGGTCCGCTTGGAGTAATTCTCCTAAGGCTTAGGGACCCCAGAGTGCCGAACAGAGTAAAAGCTCTGCTAAAAGCGATAGAGCTGAAGGAGAAACTCTATGGATGCCTAACAGTTGTGACAGAGACCAGCATCAGGAGGAGGCCCTTCGCTCCTCCTTAGGTCTTTTTATACTTCCATTACTGTAGATGCAGCTCATGAATTTTTTAACCTATATAAGAGCTCTTCTCAATGCCTCTAGATCGAACTTCGTGTGGGAGCATCCATTCTTGATTAGGGGAATCCCCTGAGCTGGTATCTTAAGGAAACTTGAGGCAAGCTTGAGCTCCATTCCACATGCAACCCCTACAACAGCGTCATATCCTCTCTCAATTATCTTGGGTATGCAAGATCCACCGGGAACTATGTAGACATCATATCCCCTCTCCTCTGCCATTTCAACTGCTGCTCTCACCAGACAATCCGATGAACACCTCTGGCAGATGTATGATGGTACGCTCTCATCAAAAACTGCTTTACATCTGCTGTCCATGTGCTTCCTTGAGCAGTGAGGGAGAAACAATGCCTTTCTTCTTGCGTTCTTGAAATTCCTCCTCCCCATCTCGCTCATAATGCATATCTCCAGCATATCCTCAACTACAGTTATAGCATTCTGGAGATCCATTCCCGTTATCTCCTCCAGTCTGAAGGTTCTCACAAGATCTATTGCCTTTGCTGCAATTCTTCTGTGTATTTTTCTCTCATATGATGCCTTTAAGAGCTCCTCAAAGAACTGCTTAGGCACAACAGACAGGTCAAAGTTGAATCTATAGGGCACCTGCTTTCCTGAAAGCTTCCTTAAAATATTTTTCTCGAAGATGGAAAGGTTTATCAGCTTGAATCTCATAAAAATCTGGGGATTTGATGCAGGAAGAAGCTCTTATATCCACCTTTATAAACCTGATAATAGCCCTTATAGTCGCCTGGATTTTGATAACATTTCTGAGGGCAGCAATAAGGGTCATAAGGGAGTATGAGAGAGCTGTTATATTCAGATTGGGGAGGCTTCTTGGAGCAAAGGGGCCCGGGCTTATATTCTTGATACCCTTTGTTGACAAGCCGAGGATAATAGATCTCAGGCTTCTGAGCTTCGACATACCAAGGCAGAGGATAATAACAAAGGACAATGTCACAGTTGATGTGGATGCAGTTGTCTACTACAGGGTTGTGAACCCGATAGATGCTGTTGTGAAGGTCCAGGACTACATAACTGCTTCCAATTTCATAGCCCAAACTACACTGAGGGATGTAATAGGTCAGGTAGAGCTAGATGAACTGCTGACAAGGAGGGATGAGCTCGGGAAGAGGATACAGGGTATAGTGGATGAGATTACAGAGGGATGGGGGATAAAGGTCACCCAGGTGGCATTGAGGGATGTTGTACTTCCTGAGGAGATGCTGAGAGCTATAGCTAAGCAAGCAGAGGCTGAGAGAGAGAAGAGAAGTAGGATAATAACAGCAGAGGGAGAGCTTTTAGCTGCTCAGAAGATGGCAGAAGCAGCTGAATTTTACGCAAAGAATCCTCAGGCAATGAGGCTGAGGGAGCTACAGACATGGGTTGAGATAGCAAGGGAGAGAAACCTGATAATAATAACTGAAGGAGGAGTAGCTGCTGGACCTATTGCATATGCGTTGGCTGCCAGGAAGGAGGAGAAGAAATGAGGTTCTCTGCCCTTTTGATCCTCCTCTTTATTCCAATTATATTAGCTAGTGCTGATGAGAACAGAATTTTGGTTGTGAACATAACTGGCTACATATCTCCAGCTACGGTTGAGCAGGTAAAAGCAGCAGTAAGCGAAGCTGAAAACGGATACAATGCCCTTGTTCTGCAGATAAACACATTCGGAGGATCTGCAGATTCAACTTTCAGCATAGTTGACATTCTTCTGTCCTCGAAAGTTCCCACGATAGGCTATGTCTATCCAGTTGGTGGACAGGCCCTCTCAGCAGGATCCTACATCCTAATGGCAACAGACTATGCAGCAATGGCTCCCTACTCCACAATAGGATCAGCTCAGCCAGTTGTGGGCTACACTCCTCTCAACGAGAGCAAATATCTGAATGCATATTCAACAAAGATGAGGAGCTATGCTGAGATGCATGGCAGAAATGGAACTGCTGCCTCCTTAATGGTCACAAAAAACCTGAACTTCATGCCTGAGGAGGCTCTAAAGGCAAAGCTGGTGGATGCTGTTGAGCCATCTCTGGAATCCCTGCTGAAGAACGCCGATGGAAAGACGGTAAAGAGAGCTGATAAGCTGTTTGTTCTCAGGACATATCCTGCTTCTGTTGAGTACATGCCAACTAGCCCCAGGGTTGAGGTGATGAGACAGCTCTCAGATCCCGTTATCTCAAGTCTTCTCTTCAGCTTAGGCTTCATGATCCTTCTTGTTGGCCTGATGACGCCAGGATGGGGGGCTGAGGTGGCTGGGGCAATAATGATACTGCTTGCCATGATAGGGATGGGGGTCAGCGTTGATCTAGCAAGCTTGATACTCCTGGCAATATCTGCTGTGCTCTTCATAGCTGAGGTGAAGAAAGGACTTCATGGATTTGGAGCAATTGCATCGACAGCTCTTCTCATAATAGCTGTGCTGTTGATGGTAGGAAGCCCGTGGAGGCCAACTCTCATATCGTCAAGCTGGATGCTAGAGACGATGTTGAAGCTTATTTTATCTATCGGAGGAATCGGCATAGCTATATCAATTGTATTCCTGAAGGGAATATCCTCGATAATAAGGAGAAAGCCTGTCGAATGGCTTCCAACAGGAACTGGAGTTGCTTTGGACGACATAGCTCCTGGAAAGGAGGGTTATGTTAGGATAAAAGGTGAGCTCTGGAGGGCAACTTCAGATGAGGAGATAAAAGCAGGGGAAAAGGTAGAGGTCGTTGGGAGAAGAGAGGGAATTCTGGTTGTAAAGAGGAAGCAATAGGAGTGCTACCATTCATTATGAGTGCATCGAGCTATCGATAAGAATTTAATAAATCCCCTTGACAACTCCATGTGCCGAGGTTTGTTGTACAGGAACATCATGCTAGGAGGCTTCATTGGGATTTAAGACTTGAGATGGATGGTGTTCTCAAATCATGGGCTGTTCCAAAAGGTATTCCTGAGAAAAAAGGTTTGAAAAGACTTGCAATTCAAACGGAGGATCACGACTTATCCTACATAGACTTTGAAGGGACAATCCCAGAGGGCATGTATGGAGCAGGAGAGGTGAAGATATGGGATTCAGGTGAGTATGAGCTCATGGAGAGGAATGATAAGATAAAGTTCCTGGCCAAAGGCAGGAGAATGAATGGAGAGTATGTCCTTCTGAGGACAAGAGTGGGGTGGCTTTTGATGAAAGTTTCATGATATTCCTAGGTTAATAAAGCTCTTGGGCATCATGTGGACTTTTGCCTAGCTCGGGCAGGTAGCCTTCCAGATCCAAACAGCTTCTAGGATAAGAAAGCTATGAATTTCCCGATGAGGAGCTAAAGAGATGTTGGAGGTAGTAAAGCTTGATACAAAAAAGATCAGTGCAAAGATATCTCCTGTGCCCCAGAGGAGTACATATAAGCTTAATTGAGAACCGAAGGCCTTTCAGTAAAATGTTTTGCTTGAGAGGAAAAATTTGGATGAAGCATCTATGATCGGTTGTTTAAATATGGATTACAGCTATGTATATTAAGCAGCTCTAGGCAGCATTTACATAAATTTCATGATATCGTAAAAGCAGGTCAAACCCTTCGACGAAGCCCTGGGACAGAGGGCTAATGCTTCAACTTTATCCAACTTTATACAGGAATCTCTTAGGACTTCCGTTGGATTCGCGCCAATTGAGATCAGCCCGTTGAGTATATTCTGAGCTCTATCGATCAGAAGACAAGGTATGTGGATAGGACCTCTATATTCAATGCGCACTGGAAACTTAGAGGCTTCTTCCAGAAAGAAGGGTATATCTAGAGCATGAGAGGCCTCAGGGGAGAGCGAAATCACTTTATCAAACCTCTTAAGTTTATCTTTTACTCTCTTCAATGATCCTTCATTCAACCTACAGCCCTCATCGTACCTCTTCAGCAGACCTTCTAAAATGCAAAGACCTGATCCCAATCTCTCTGCCATCATAGATCCATATTGCTCATCCAGTCCTCTGACGCAAACAAACATGGGCGAGCCCTCCCTCAGTATCTCCAGCCTCAACTCAATTTCTTCTGAGAATGTTCCGGGAAGCTCGTAGTTCAAGGGACAATCTAAGACACATCTCCAGCACTTCAAGCAGCTCACTCTTCCCAAATCAGGATTTCTAGAATAACCCAATGGACTCAAAATTAGGTTTCCACTTCTCAAAAAAGTTGGACAAGAGGCAATACAGATGCCTGGGCAGTAAAGACAGGGATTTCTCACTTTTCTAGCCGGAATAAGAAGAAACTTGAGGAGAAGAGATGGGGTAAATTTGATTGCCTTAACTGCTTTTAAACCCACCAAGGGATCACCCTAAGTACTTACCAGGGTTGCTCAAGCCCTTGGGATCCAGAGCAGACTTTATCCTCTTCAGGTACTCAAGAGAGATTCCTATATCCTCGCTGAGCCATTCCTTTCTCAGAAGGCCTATGCCATGATGATGGCTTATAGTTCCTCCGCTCTCAAGAATTGTTCTCATGGCCTCTCTCCACATCTCCCAATAAACTCTCTCATCAGCTTCGTATGTAAGGGTGAAGTATATACAGGCACCTGTAGTGTAGAAGTGGGAAGCATGAGCTAGGACTGCATACACACCTTTCAGGGCCTTAACTCTTCTCTTGAAATTAAAATAAAGGTTATTCAACTTGCTCCAAGTGGCAGCTGTCTCTATTGTATCGAACCACAGGCCGGCTGGTACCACCAATTTTTTCAGCTCACTTATGACATCGAATCTCTTCTTCAGCCATTCATCCACGTAATGTTCCCCCGTGCTCCTCCCTCCTAGCCTTGAGATTATGTTTTCAGTCTCACTGACCTTTGCCTTGAGCAAAGAAGATGAATGCTCCTCAAAAATAAGGAGAAGTATGTTTCTATCATCATTGAATCTTATGGAGGAATCCTCTTTATCATAAAGCCTAGCTACTGCTGGAGTAAACCCAGAAAGCATAATCTCCCTCATTGCTTTGATTCCGTCTTCAAAGCTATCAAAGGCATAGGCCATTTTGTATTCATGAGGAGGTATTGGAAAGACCTTGAGAGCAGCCTTAGTTATCACACCCAGCTGTCCCTCGCTTCCCATAAATAAGTGCTTTAGATTAGGACCTGTTGATGCTCTAGGCACTATATTTCTTCTCATCGGCAAAATAGTGCCATCTGGAGCTACTACCTCCATATCTATAACAAGATCCTCTATCCCTCCATATTTTGTGCTGTATTGCCCGATGCTCAGCGTGGCTATAAGCCCGCCTACAGCTGCCTCAGGATAGGATTGAGGAATGTGCCTTATAGTAAGCCCTTTTTCATTTAGAAACTCCTCTAGTTTTCTGAGCAGTATGCCCGATTCAACTATCACATAAGAATCCTCAACAGACAACAAGAGAACTCTGTTCATCTTCTTAACATCTATAACCAAGCATCCTTCACAGATAGCTCCGCCTGTGACTCCAGATCCACCTGCATATGGAACAAATGGGACTGAGAATTCATTACATAGTCTGACAAGCTTTGCGACCTCCTCTGAATTCTCAGGCCATACTACGGCAAAGGGTTTTGGTAATTCCTCCCCTTTTATCTCCTTGAGGAGAGCAAGAGGCCAGTAATCCCTGCTGTATAGCTTCAGCACCCTGGGATCAGTTGAGACTCTACTACCAACTATGTCCTCAATCTTATTCAAAAACTCCCGCTCAGAAAAATGTTCTCCTCGCATCCTAAAATCACCTTCAGCAGCTCAGAATATTCTTGGATGAGTTTCCTCCTTTCTTCTTCCCCCATCCTCGGCTTAAATCTCTTGTCTATCTCAGGAGTTGATTTCAACTCCTCAAATCCCAATTTACCATCTGAGTAAGCTAGTAGCTTAGCTACTCCCAAAGAGCTGGCTTCAGTATCTATAGGCCTGGCTACCTCCATTCCAGTAAGATCAGCAAGCCTCTGAAGGAAAGCATTTGATCTTGAATATCCCCCCGCGGAGAGCAAGGGAGCCTTCAATTCCCTTAATTGGGACCTAATTAACTCTAAAATAAATGCTAAGTGAAGTGAAATGCCCCAAGCAATTCCAGAAACAATACCAGCCCTGCTTGTTGATAGGCTTAGTCCTGTAATGATGCCCTTCAGTTGCTGAGCTCTAGGAACTCTTAAACCCCCTAAAGAAGGTATAAGAATTGATTTATTCCCACCAATTTCAGCTAGATGTTCCATCTCGTCATAGTCTCTGAACAGACCTACCTCCTTCAGCCAGTCAACTGTTGAGCCAGTTGACCTTATGAAGCCCTCTAAGCCGTATATTCTCCTGCCATCTACGCTCAAAATGATGATAGGGATAAGATCCGCCCTAGGCATCATGAAGCTGGATGTCGCTGCCTCGATGAAGCTTCCAGTTCCATGAGTCCCCTCCACTCTCCCCCTCTCCAGAACTCCCATGCCAACAGCAGCAGATTGTTGGTCAGCTATTGAGACCCCTATATCAACATCCTCAAACCTACCGAAGTCGTACACATTTTCGCTGATCTCCGGGATGACTTTCGGAATTTTGAGAAGATCGAACACGATTCCTATCTTATCCAGATCCTTGGGATGTATTAAGCCAGTTAAAGTGACGTTTGTGGAATCCGATATGAATCTACCAGTTAAATTGTAGAGTAAGAAGGAATCGAGAGTCCAGGCAAAGGCATTGCCTTCCTCAACCTCCTTTGCTAAATTACTCTTCTCGTATATCCACTTCAAGAGAATTGCTGGAGAATCCGGGCTTAATATTATTTTGAGTGATTTGTTTAGTCTAGCTAAGATTTTAGCTGCTTTAGGAAGTTTTGATGTGATTTCAGATCCTCTTCCATCTATCCAGGTTATTACATTGGTGATAGGTTCTCCGTTCCTCTTCCAAGCCAGCACTGATGCCCTATAGGTGCATATCCCAACCTTCTTCACCCCTATATCTCTAGCTTTCCTTATCAAACCCCTAACTGTTTCCAAAATTCTTCTGCTATTTTGTTCTATGTACCTCCCTTCAAGCTGCTCAAAACCCAGTGAGATCTTCTCCTGATGGACCTTATTCAGATCTCTATCGTATACGGATAGCTTTATCCCTGTGGTACCGACATCCACTATTCCATACATCAAACCACCTCTATCTTTACCTTCTCCCTCCTAGGGATCTCCAAAATAGGATAGGGCTCATCTACAACAACAGCCTTGCCATCAACTCTCAGGGATGCTCCTCTTCCAACTCCGACTATCACCCTTCCTAAATCGCTTGCAACCTTTTTTGGAAAGCATGGAATATCAGATATAACTTCTATAAAGCTATTAGAGAGCACTGATTCCGAGAAAATCTTGGCTGCCTCAACTATTTTAGCGGGATCTTCGATTATCATGGCTGCATTTCCAACTATGTGCTTCAAGTTCAGTGGGTTCCAAGGAGAGAGCTCAGCTAAGATCAGAGCATCAGCCTTCATATCAAGTTCATCTATTTTAAGAACTTCAAGCCTTCCTTTCCCCTCAACTCTTTTCACCCTGCCTTTTATCAAGTTAAATCCTCTATCCAAAGCCTCCCCTTCATCATGAACAAGGGATCCTGAGCCCCTGATAAAAGTGACATCAGTCCTCAACTTCGTGGCCAGCGATAAGGAGTAGTGGTTGAACCCGTATATCACAACCCTCTCCCCCAGTTGATAGCCCCTGTTTACGAGCTCCCACGCAGCATAAAAAGGAAATATGCCCGCTGGTCTGAAGCCAAAGATCCTCAACTCCAACAAGGTCTTCTCCCTGAAGCCATTTGCTCCTATAGCAATTCCCTTGAGAAATCTAGATCCCTCCTCTGAGAGGACCCATATCCCTTCTTCATTGGCTTCAAAGGCAGTCCCTCTTATCATTTTTGCATCCATGAAATCTCTTACTAAGCTGGATCCTCTTATACCATTGACTGGATAATCATCCCTCAGGAAGAAGCCTCCAATCTCCCCTCTCTCTATAACAGATCCTCCTAAGAACTTGGCGGTTGCCAGCCCGGAGAGGCCAGCTCCGACAATCAGGTAACTATCCAACTTCCATCACCATCAAACTTGATCGATCTTGGATTCACCTTCAGCTCATCTGCCACGATCTCAAGCACGTCAGCTAGACACCTAGATCCCTGACATGTCCCCATGCATGCCCCAGTTCTGTAGAAAACTCCCTTCAGGGTTTTTGAACCCCTTCTAACTGCCTCTCTTATCTCGTCCTCGGTGACCAGATTGCAAAAGCAGATAACCCTCCCCCTAGCACTTTTAGGATCATCCCTTGCCCTTTCAAATCTCCTTCTTTTGGATACTGGTTTTTCCTCAACTCTCAAGCCGGATTCAGTCAGCATTTTAATGACTAATTCCGAGAGAGCCGGAGATGCTGTAAAACCAGGAGACTCAGTCCCTAGGACATGAATTATTTTATCCCCAGATCTCTCCAGCACGAAGTCGTTCTGAGGCGGAATCGGTCTTATACCTGCATAAGCCTTCAGGGGAATTCCGGGATCAACCCTTATTAGCTTGGAGAACTTCTTAAGAAGGATTTCTAAATCAGTCTCATCAGCCGAAATATCGTCCTTACTATGTGTTAATCTAAGGTTTGGTCCCCAGAGCCCTCTTCCATCGTGAGTAAACATTATAGCTCCTCCTTTTGTCTTAGGATCTGCTTTCAAGTAGAGAGGAGCTAAAAGCCTCTCAGATACAGCTTTATCGAAAACCACCATAACTCCTTTTCCCAGTTCAAATTTCATCTCTCCACCTGTGAGTTTGAATATCTCATCAGCCCAAAGTCCAGCTGCATTAATGAGATAGTTTGATTCATACTCTCCCTTGTCTGTAATTACTTTTACAGTTCCGTTATACTCAATGCTGCGGACCTCCTCTTCGAATGCAAATTCAACACCATTAACTCTGGAGAACTCGTAGAGACCGTAGATCAGATCGAAGCTATCAACAACAGCATAACCTTTGACCTCTATTCCTCCCAGTATCTTCGGGGAAAGAGCTGGCTCCTCCCTCAGCAAACTTCTTCTTCCCCTCAATTTAACCTCAAAGCCCTTTAGGTTCATCTTCAGGTATAGATAAACAAAGGGCAAGGCTAGAAAGTGATAAAATTTTGTGGCAAGTATCAAAGTACTCGTTATCCTGTGTCTCACTCCCAGTTCTTTGCATATCCTTAAAAGCTCCTTGTTTCCAGCTCTAGCTAGTTTGCTCTTCAGCGATTTAAATGGAAGTTGGACTACATGAACTACAGCTGCGTGCCCTCTGGAGACGCCCCAACCAGGTTCCGGATTCCTTTCTATCACTAAAACCCTGAGGTTGTAGTGGGAAAGCTTGTAGGATATCATTAAACCAGTTATACCAGCTCCGATAATGATGACATCGTACTTATTTTTCATCCAGACTACAAGAGCATTTTTCTTAAAAGTTTTTGCAGGTAAGTGGCTGGATGGAAATGAGCGGTGGTTCAAAAGGATCTCTTCTTACCTGGAAGCATAAAGATTCATGTATTCTTAAAGCTTCGCAGCTTGTTACACACGGACTTCCAACAATTTCCTTCAAATACCTGCTGTTTGGTCTCTCTATTTTATTTCTGTTGGCTGCTGAGAAGTCCTAATGTCAACAAGAGCACTGGGCTCATTTTCACAGATTCTGATCCTACTCTCGCCGCTTCCTTGATCCTGCTGATTTCTCCTATTCATAATATTGGATATTAACGTCAAGTTCTTTACACATCGATCTTGATGGCTTTTCCCTTCGATAAGGCCACTTATAGGGGTTTGCATCAATAGATTGGCTCATCTACAGCTCAGAGGTTGATCTCACTTCCACTATCCCCTTGATCTTGCTTGATAGCTTCCTGTCATCTGTCACTAATGCCAGATCGTTCTCCGCTGCGTACGTCAAGTAAGATGAGTCATACACGGTGATGTCATGCTTCACTGCATTCTCGAGAACTCTGTCCTCCAGCCCTCTTATGCTCCTCACCTCTATCACAGAGAAGAGGTCGACAATCAAGCCCATGTACTCCTGTAGGAGATCAGAAGGCAGTTTCTTCAGCAGAAGATGCTCCTTCCACAGCGCGTTGAGGGATTCGTAAAGCGCTAAATCGAGAGTACATCCCTCATTGAAGGCGGATAACCTCCCCTTCTTCACCAAATTAACGATGGCTGATGAATCAAATATGTACCTCATCTCTCCCTGTCCTCCCTGATGAGCTCTGCTATCTCCTCATCAGGGATTTCAGGCAACCTCTTCTTCAGCTCAATAGCCCTTTTCTCCAGGTTTTCCAGAAGTCTTCTCCTCACCTCATCCTCCAGGGCCTTCCTCATCACATGGCTGGGCTTTATCCCAAGCTCATCTGCAAGCTCCTTCAGCCTCCTGGGTATCTTAGTCGCAACAACTACGTAGTCTCCCATCATACATCACCAAGGGTTAACTCTAATAAAGTTTACTCTAAGAGGGTTCACCTGATGATGAGGAGGAGGCTGATAAAGCTTGATGAACTCAAAAGCCCTAGGCTGGTGAATCCTCAGAGCTGTGTATGTCTACCAAAGACTACATAGCCCAGAACCCGAAGAAGACCTCATGCAGTTCGCTGTGAGGTGTGTTATATTAAAATGAATATTATCTATTTTAATATTAAATATGAGAGGTCCTGTTAAGTTTATCTACCAGATTGTAGTGAGGGTTTATGTGAGAGCCGAGGTCCTCTGGTGGTTCGAGCAATCCAAGAGAGACTTGAAAATGGCTGAGGAACTGCTTAAATCCTGTTTATTCGAGGGCACGGCTTATCATTCCCATCAGGCAGCTGAGAAGGCTTTGAAGGCATTGGTGATATGCAGAGGAGGCTACCATCTAACTCATTCCTGCAAGTTCCTCCTGGATCAGCTAAGATCGCAGGGATTAGATGTGGAAGAACTGTACAGCGATGCAAGAGAGCTTGACGCACACTACCTCATATCTAGATATCCGAACGCAGCCAGCGCCCCTCCCTACGAGCTTTATGACGAGTTGAAGGCAAAGGATCTGTTGAACAGAGCAAGAAGAGTTGTTGATTTCGTTGAGAGGAATCTTAAATGATAGAAAGGGAGATAGCTGAGCTTCTGAGGAAAATCCCATTTAAAGTGAGATCAGTTGTCCTCTTCGGCTCCCATGCAAGAGGAGAGGCTCTGCCCTGGAGCGATGTGGACGTGCTCTTCATATCAGATGATTTCTCCGGAATGAGAATGGAGGACAGATTGCGCCCCATCTTGGAAAATTGGAGTTATAAAAAACCTATTGAGCCTGTTTGTCTCTCATTAAATGAGATATCCGAGGAAAATCCCCTTATCTGGGAGATATGCGCTGATGGGATTGTCATAGTGGATGATGGTACATTCCATGAGATTAGGGAGAGGTGCGTCAATTATATGAAGAGCAGGAAAATTGAGAGGAAGTGGTACGGTTATGTGCAACTGTAGTTTAGAAAGAGGTCTATTTTTGAGTTCCACAGAGCTCTTTTCATGAGGAAAGATCGGATATGGATAGCTATAACTTTTCAAGATGCTGTCGAGTTCAGAGCTATTTCAGAAGATCCATGAAAGAGCTAGGTCAGCTTCAAATGTCCACAGTATTCAGCTTAAGCCACCGCCCACTGGAGGCAGAAGTTGTATCTCAGATCCATCGCTAAGCTCAATCTCCATGGACCTGGCAACCTTCCCATTCACTAGAACGGTGTAATAGGGCTTTAAGTTTCCATCGCTGTCGAATATAACAGATGCTTTTTCCCCCAGTTTTTTCCTCAGCAGCTCCATGGCTCTGTTTAGCTTCATCTCATCTACCTGTAGAAGGAGCTCCTTTGATCCTATCACCTCTCTAGCTGTCAGGTAGAACCTGAACTTCACAGTGCCCGGCACACTGAACTTAACGAAAAAGTATTTATAATTTTTTTCTTCTACGCAGCATATGAGCATGGTTTATCTCAGGATGGCTGTCTTCTTGCTGCTTTTGATCCTAGGAGCTTTTACTATATTGAGCGGGCTTGTAGTCTACTTTGCCCCAAGAGGTCCTAGATCAGGTTACTATTACGGAAAGGAGACATGGAGACAGATTCACATGTTATCAGCCTTTATCACTGTTGCGGTGCTGGTGTTTCACCTGCTGTTGAACAGAGGAGCTATTAAATCCTATTATAATATAGTAAAGTCATCTTAAATTATTTTCAAATAGATTCGCTACTGAAACATTGGTGAAACATTTATTTCCAGATCTCCCTTTAAGCTAGGATAGCTATGTACCGGGATCTTGTGGGTAAGAGAGTTGTGATCACCGGGGCTGCTAGTGGGATAGGGCTTGCAACTGCCAAGAGATTCGTAGATGAGGGTTCTAGGGTTTTCGTAATAGATGTAAATGAGGAGGGTCTGAAGAAAGTCCTGCAGGAAAATCCAAAAATAGAGGGAGGATTTGCAGCTGATGTATCCTCTCCGGATCAAATCTCAGAGGCATTTCACGAGGTGGAAAGAAAGTTGGGCGGTTTAGATGTCTTAATTGCTAATGCAGGCATAAGCTACAGGACGCCTTTTCTTGAGATGAGCTATGAGGAGTGGAAAAGGGTAATAGATGTCAATCTTACTGGTGCCTTCCTATGTGCCAAAGAGGCCATAAGAATGATGATAAAACAGAAGGAGGGTGTAATTTTGTTCACAGCCTCCACCAACGGGATGAGGGGTCATCCATATTACGCCCATTATAATGCTTCAAAAGCAGGAGTGATCCTTCTAGCTAAAACTTTGGCGCTGGAGTTCGCTCCATGGCTGAAAGTAGTTGCTGTATGTCCCGGGTATGTATTAACTCCGATGCAGCTAGCTGAATATACACCTGAGATGATAGAAGAAGTGAACAAGACAATACCAATTGGAAGACACGCTTCTCCCGAGGAAATAGCTGCTTTATTTGCCTTTTTGGCTTCAAAGGAATCATCTTACATAACTGGAACTTGTGTTGTCATTGATGGAGGAGAAACTGCTAGATAAAGTTACCCCGATAGGATATCTGGAACTGCTGGCACCACTTTGTACACAGTGTACTCTCTGTAGCCTGATATGACCCTGTAGTAGCCTGCCAGCTCTCTATCCAACAATTCATCTCCTGTATCAAGCAGCATGGGCCTTCCCCTGATGGACTCCAGCTTCCCTCTTGTTGCCACAATTATTATGTTCTCCCTTCCTATCCTCCTCAGAACCTCAGGGCTGATCTGCTGATTCCCTCTCCCGAAGACATACCCCTGTCCTCCTATAGGTGTTACTATGACCTTAGCTTTTCTATTGGAGATCAGCTCCAATATCTGCTTTTCATTTAGATCCTTGCCTACCAGCTTTTTGTTCATGATGGCATCAACACCCAGTGGGCTGAACTCGAGATTGAGGGCTTTCATCACTTCCTTAGTTGTGCTTCCCGGGCCTATCAGGTAGATCACATCATCCTCCATTATCTCAAGCAGTTCAGCTGCTATGGCCTCTCTATCATAACTCTCGGAGTGAGAAGAGGGCACTTTCCCACCTGGAATATAGCTTGAGTCATTGGGTATCCTAAGATATCCATAGAGCTTCACTGAAAGCCTCCCCTGCCTGAATGAATCCTCATCTATGTCAAGAACTTCTGCCTCAATGGTCTCAGTGACCTCTCCCTTCAAAAATTTTAGAGCAAGCTCTCCACCAGCCCTTGGGCTGGCTGCAAAAACAGATGAGTAAACCTTAACACCTGCAGGAATTCCAAGGGAAATTATTTTTGTCCCTACTGCTCTACATACATCTCTAGCAGTTCCATCTCCGCCGACAAAGAGCAGAATATCCACTCCTAGGTTCATCATCTCTATTGCAGCTCTAACAGTGTCCTCAGCTGTTGTCTCCTCCCCTATGCTCCCTAAAACTACTGGCTCAAAACCAGCTTTTCTACAGGAGTTCTCCCCCATTTGTCTCGGGTAAGCGTAGATCTCAATGGAATCTTTCAAAGAAAGGAGAGATTTTAGGGCTTCAGCTCCTCTTTCCTCAGCCCATGGCTTAGCTCCAAGCTCTATGGCTTTCTTCAGCATTTCCGGGCCATCAGTCCCCTTTAGCCCAACCCTCCCTCCCATGCCAGCTATGGGATTGACTATTATCCCGAGTTTTCTCAAGATTTACCACCGTGCTTCTTCTTGAAGAGCCTCCAAGTTATTGACCACTTGGCTGGATCCTCAAACCAGCTGTTGTCCTCTATCTTATGTATCACGCTTCTGTAAGGAGCTTTCTTAACTTTTTCCGGGTTATTATAAGCCTCTCTTGATATCTCCTTCAAGGCCTCTATGTACTCATCCAGCTCCTCCTTTGAGTACGACTCCGTTGGCTCTATCGTGAAAGGCTCTGGAATTATCCAGGGATGATGGCTCGTCCAGAGGTGGAATCCAAAGTCAAACATTCTCCTTATGACATCCTCAGTTCCAACCCCTGTTTCCTCCTTCAGCTTCTTCCAAGTGTATCTGACCTGTTCAATCCTCTTTTTATTCGCCGGATATGAGATATCCGCTCCTTTCACCTCTCTCAGTATCTTGTGCATCACATAGTTGTTGTTAAGGACAGCTACTCTAGCTACTTCCTTAAGCCCCTCCTCTCCCAGAGCCATTATCCATGCATAAGCTCTTACAACGACAGGAAATACCCCATAGAACTCCCTTACTTTTCCTATGGTGTCTGGAAGATCGTAGTTCAGGTAATATTTGCCCTTTTCGCTATCATAATCAACAATTGGAACTGGAAGGAAGCTCTCAAGCTCCTTTTTTACACCAAGAGCTCCAACAGCAGGCCCTCCGCACCCATGAGGCGAAGAAAAGGTCTTATGGAGGTTGAAGAAGCCCATATCGAAGCCGCACTCCCTTGCTCTCACTATCCCTATTATACCATTTGCATTCGCCTGATCGTACCCACATAGACCTCCGGCCTCATGAACTATATTGCAGAACTCCCTTATCCTGGGGTTGAATATGCCCGTGTCCTCAGGATTGGCAACTATCATGCCAGCAGTTCTCCTTGAGATAGCAGCTTTAAGGGCTTCTATATCTGGTATGCCTGTCTCAGGATCCGGATATATAGTTATTATCTTGAATCCCTTCACAGCAGGAGCTGCTGCATCTGATGGATGTGAGAATATTGTTGTTATTATCTCATCTCTTTCCTCCCCTCTCTTTCTGAAGTAAGCCCTTATTATCGATGCCATTGCTAGTATTGCCTGCGACCCTCCACCGGGCTGAAAAACAAATCTATCCAGCCCAGATATCTCCCTGAGGAATGAATCAAGCTTGTAAATTATCTCCAGTGCGCCTTGAACAGTCTCCTCATCCTGATAAGGATGCAGTTCAGTTACTTTGGGAGATGAAACGAAGATCTCATTCACCTTGGGGCTGTACTTCATTGTACAAGTGCCCTGGCCTATGTCTATGTTTAAATCAGCCCCTAGGGTCTCCTGAGAAAGCCTGAGGAAATGTCTAAGAACTCTCATTTGGGAGATCTCTGGCAATCTTGGTGGTTCCTTCCTTCTCATGTGCTCTGGAATCACTGAAATTCCATCTCCAACTTCCTCCTCCAGCCTATCATCCAAAGGAACCAATATACCTCTTTCTCCCTCATTGCTCAACTCGAATATTATCGGCTCCTCCCACTTGGCTTCATGGAAGTTCCTCCTCAACTTCACTATTCCCATAGAATCACCTCCCAACTATTCTCTCAATAGCTCCAGCAAGCCTCTCTATATCCTCCTTTGTGTGGACTTCGGTGAAGCAGAAAAGAGCTGAATTACCGAGCTCTGGAAAATGCTTTCTCAGATCTATCCCTCCGAATATCCCCTCCTTTAGAAGCTCCTTGTTTATCTCATTGACGCTTTTTTTTGAATCGAACTCCACGACAAACTCCTTGAAGTGAGGTGCTTTGAACTTGGGAGCTCTCACCCCTGAGATCTTGGAGAGAAGCTTGATAGCATATTGGGACCTTTGAAGTATTGCTTTTCCGAGCTCGTACATGCCCTTAGGTCCCATAAGAGAGAGATAAACAGCTGCTATTATCCCATGAGAAGCAGCTGCTGTTCCCACAAACTCCTTAGCTTTTTCCCTCTTCTCAAATGACGTCCTCTCGAATAGTACGTCCCCGAATCCATATTCACCCTCAAAGCTTGTCTTTGCTAGGCCGAATATCCTGTATGGTATCTCCCTTACGAAAGTCTCCTCATCTCTAGTGGCCAGAAATCCCCCTAATCCACCGCCGAAGTTCATGTGCACACCTAAAGGCTGAAGATCCCCCACTGTTATGTCAGCTCCATAGTGGCTCGGGGGCTCAAGAACCCCAAGGGAGCTTGGATCAACTCCAACTATGCAGATTGAACCTTTTTCATGAGCTATATCGCATATCTCCTTTCCTCTAGTCTCTATGAAGCCCAGATAGGAGGGATTTTCAAAGTAGACAGCAGCAGTATCCCTCGATATCTTCCTCTCAAGGTCGTTTAGATCTATCATACCTGTCTCAGGATCATAGTCCACCTTTATCAGCTTCAAGGCTGGGTCAACATAGTTTTGGACAACTAAAAATCTCTCAGGTGAAATAGTTCTGGGTATAAGGACCTCTCTTCTCCCATTTATCCTGTGAGCCATTCTCATCGCAGTTCCAGCTGCGTGACCCCAGGAGTATATTGGAACAGTGACAACATCCATGTCTACTAACTCAGCCATCAAGCTCTCGAACTCGAATAAAGCCTGCCATCTGCCGTGATCCTCGTAAGGATCACCTGCATAAGCAGTGAGGAACTCAGCCCTTTTAGCTATCTCATCGCATATAGCTGGAACATAATGGGGCCATGTCCCGCCCCCTTTGAAGCAGAGATATTCATCACAGCTTATGTTCTTGGCCAAAATTCCCTTTACATGTCTTACAAGTTCATATTCAGATTTTAATGGCTTTGGAAGGTTCATGCTCCCTTTGAACTTTATCTCCTCAGGTATGCTTGAATATAGATCATCGATACTGGAAACGCCTATATATTTCAGCATCTCCCTCTTAACTCTTTCAAGGGAATTGGGAATGTAGGGATGGGCCTCCATAACATCACCTCATGCTATACCGCCACCATCAACAACAACAGTGGCTCCAGTTATCCAGCTTGCAAGATCGCTCACTAAAAATAGAACGACGTTAGCGACATCATCAGGCTTTCCTATCCTGCCAAGAGGTCTGTTGGCAGCATCCTTTAAGAATTCATCCCAGCTCATCCCCAGCTGTTTGGCTTCCTCCCTCAACATAGGAGTATCTACATCCCCTGGTGCAACACAGTTAACCCTTATCCCATTTTTTCCATGATCTATGGCCATCGCTCTTGTCATATTCACCAATCCTCCCTTTGAAGCGCAATAAGCAACTGCTTTTGGGCCTCCTTTCAGGCCCCAGCCGGAAGCTATGTTCACTATGCTTCCACCACCACTTTTAATCATGTAAGGTATAGCATATTTGGAAATAAGAAAAGGACCTTTTAAGTTGACGTTTATCACCTTATCCCACTCTTCTTCGCTTGTCTCTATGGCATCTTTTCTCACTATAACTCCAGCTGCATTTACAACTATATCTATTCTCCCCAGCTCTCTGTAGATGCTCTCAATCGTTTCCTTAACTTCTGATGGTGATGTCACATCACATCTGTAGAATTTTGCTCTAATCTCCTCAGCCACCCTCCACCCGTCAGCCTTTATATCTAATATGGCCACTTTAGCTCCAGAATTTGCTAATTTCTGTGCAATTGCCCTTCCTATGCCAGAAGAACCACCGGTTACAATGGCAACTTTTCCATCAAGGCTTATACAGGGGAAAGTCTCCAATGGCATAAAGGTCGTTTCCATCATGAATAATAAAGTTGTTCACCCAGCCGTAGAATTGTGCTAATTATTATGATCAGTGAATAAATTTAGCAGTCATCATACATTGAAGGTAGTCTCCATATTCAAGAGCAAACTTAATATATTTTGCCATTAATATGTAGCTCATGCTGGGTAAAAATCCGATAGATCTTCCATCCGGTAGGAAATTTGGTAAAGAGGAGCTGGTTCAAGCGCTGCGCCTGGGAATAATAGCGGAGCTTGATGCCATCAATTTGTACATGCAACTTGCTAGCTGCATAGAGGATAAATCTGTTAGGAGGGTTTTTGAGGACATAGCCAAGGAGGAAAAGACTCATGTCGGCGAATTTCTAGCCTTACTCAAATCTTTGGATAAAGAGCAAGCAGATGAACTGGTTGCAGGAGCCAAGGAGGTCTCTGAGCTAGCTGAAGTTTAAGCTCGGGATACATCCTTAAATTCTCAGGAGGAATGACCAAATCCAAGGGATAAGGGAAAATGCATTGGGGAGGATGGAAAATCAGCCTCTACTGACTCGAGCTCAAAGGATGGTTGATGTTGTGCCTGGAGGAGCTGTCCTCAGATGATCTCATTAAACAAGAGCGTAATGCTTAGTGAATTGAGCTGACTTTTCGAAATAAGTAGATTCCAGCTGGATCATTACAAGAAATCCTGTGAACGCATTACCAGCGATAACATAGCAGCCAAGCTATCAATAGAGGAGATTATAGCAGAGGCCTTTATACACTAAAGCTAAGAGATACAGCTTTAACAATTTTTCATAGGAAAAATTTAAACGTAAAGCATGGAGACATCTCAGGGGAGAAAATGGAGGTAACAGAGGAGATAAAACAGAAGGTATATGAATACGTTCAGAAGAAGAAAAAGGTAAAGAGCAGGGAAATAGCTGAAGCTCTTAACATTCAGAAGTCTTTAGTCGATAAAGCAGTCTCAATGCTGGTTGATGAGGGAAAGCTGAGCTTTTACTACAATGGTGCATCCTATGTGGTCACTGTTGAGTACGCAAAGGAGCTTGAGAAGAAGGAGGAGGCCAAGCCCTGATAAAACAACCTTCTTTTTTAATTTTTTAGCAAACCTTTAAAAATAGAGGAAAGAGAAGGAGAAAGGTGATATAAATGGGGGATCGCCTTTGGAAGCGTTAGTCCCTGGGAAGTCGCGGGTCCTGTTGATTACGACAAGCTTATAGAGGAATTTGGGACTCAAAAGCTGGACGATGAGCTGATAAAGGAGCTGGAATCCCTTGCTGGAGAAAGCCATTACATGCTGAGAAGGAAAGTGTATTACTCGCATAGAGACCTGGATCTAGTTCTAAAAGATTACAGAGAGGGGAGGGGCTTCTTCCTCTACACGGGGAGAGGTCCTTCAGGCCCCATGCACATAGGACACATGATTCCATTTCACTTCACTCAATGGCTCCAGGAGAAGTTTAAGGCAAATGTGTACATACAGCTAACGGATGATGAAAAGTTTCTTGAGGAAAAAAGAAAGTTGAGCTTAAATGACACGAGAAAGTGGTCCTATGAGAATTCACTTGACATAATAGCAGTTGGATTTGATCCGGATAGGACCTTCATATTTCAGGACACTGAGTACATAAGGAACATGTATCCAGCAGTTCTCAAAGTAGCAAGAAAGGTGAACTTCAGCACAGCAAAAGCAGTTTTTGGCTTCTCCCTGAGCACAAACATAGGATTGGTGATGTTTCCAGCGATACAGATAGTCCCCACATTCTTCGAGAGAAGAAGATGTCTTATACCAGCAGCAATAGACCAGGATCCATACTGGAGGGTTCAGAGGGACATAGCTGAATCACTTGGGTACAAGAAAGCAGCTGCAATACACAGCAAGTTCATCCCTCCTCTCACCGGTTTTCAGGGTAAGATGAGCTCATCTGTTCCTGAGAGCGCAATCTATCTGAGCGATCCACCTGATGTCGTCAGGACGAAGGTGATGAAATATGCTTTCTCCGGTGGTCAGCCGACTGCTGAGCTCCACAGGAAGCTTGGAGGAAATCCTGACATAGATGTCCCATTCCAGTGGCTCTACATGTTCCTGGAGAAGGATGACTCGGAGGTGGAGAGGATAAGAGAGGAGTATAAATCAGGAAGAATGCTTACAGGAGAGCTCAAGGAGATATTGATAAGGAAGGTGAATGAGTACCTTGAGATCCACAGGGAGAGGAGGGAGGAGGCAAGAGAGCTGATAAACTTGTTCAAGTATGAGGGCAAGCTGGCAAAGGAGATGTGGGAGAAGGTAATAGAGTGATCCAGGTTAAGCGAAATTGTTCAAAAACTGTAAGATCAAGAGGATATCTCAAATAGATAAATCTACTTTTATATCCTCATAAGGCTCCATCATATTTCCTAATCAAATCCTAACAGAAAATTTTTAAAGAGAAACTAGCAGAAAAATTTGGTGATACCTTGTCAGAGGATGTGAACAAGCCATACAGGCTTGCAATGGAATATGCCAAATTTTATGGTGGAAAAGTCGAGATAGCCCCAAGAGTTCCGGTTTATGAGTTGAAGGACTTTGCTGTATGGTACACTCCAGGTGTGGCTGAGGTATCGAGACAGATACAGAAAAATCCAGATCTTTCCCTGGAGTACACAAACAGATGGAACACAATAGCTGTTCTAACAAATGGGACAAGAGTTCTTGGGCTTGGAGATGTAGGCCCTGAGGCATCCCTCCCTGTGATGGAGGGAAAAGCTCTTCTCTTCAAGTATCTGGGCGGAGTGGATGCATTTCCCCTCCCAATAAGGGCAAAGGATCCTGATCAGTTCATAGAGACTGCAAAGCTGCTGGAGCCCGCTTTGGGAGGAATAAACCTGGAGGACATCAGATCTCCTGATTGTTTCTACATCTTGGAGAGGCTGAGGAAGGAGATGGACATACCTGTTTGGCATGATGACCAGCAGGGGACTGCTGGAGCCACAATAGCAGGCCTTATAAATGCATTGAAGCTGACGGGAAGGAGCGTTAAGGACACTAAAATAGCATTTATAGGCTGTGGTGCTGCCAACATAGCAAATGCAAGGCTTGCATTTATCATAGGGATAAGGCCTGAGAACGTGGTGATGACGGATACAAAGGGAATACTATACAAGAGCAGGCCTGATATAGAGGAGATGAAGAAGGAGAATCCATGGAAGTACGAGATGGCAGTTAAGACAAATCCTGAGGAGAGGAAGGGAGGGATAAAGGAGGCATTGGAGGGGATGGATGTGGTCATATCAGCATCAACTCCAGGCCCTGGTGTGATAAAACCGGAGTGGATAAAAGCAATGAACAAAGATCCAATAGTGTTTGCAGAGGCAAATCCAGTGCCCGAGATATGGCCCTGGGAGGCAAAGGAGGCTGGAGCTAGGATAGTTGCAACTGGAAGGAGCGATTTTCCAAACCAGGTGAACAACAGCCTCGTCTTTCCAGCTGTATTCAGGGGAGTTTTGGATGTAAGAGCCAGGACTATAACAGATGAGATGGCTGCTGAAGCTGCAAAAGCTCTTGCAAGATATGCTGAGGAGAAGGGGCTTAGGGAGGACTACATAATACCAACAATGACGGAAGCAGATGTGTTTCCATATGTTGCTGCAGCAACGGGAATGAAGGCGATAGAGCAGGGAGTTGCCAGAAAGAAGCTGTCAAGGGAGGAGCTCCTGGAAAGAGCAAGGGAGATGATAGGAAGAGCACAAAGCCAGATGAAGGTCCTGATGGAATCGGGAATAATAAAGAGTCCTCCGAAGGGGAAGATATACTACTGATTTAGAGTCAACAAAAGTCCAAGAGGGAGCAAAACTGCTTCCAAAATTTATTATAGTATATGTTTTTGTTAAGGCAAGGGTGCATCAAGCCCAAGATGCAGGCCCACATCTTCTCATCTCTAGAGCTCATCACCCCAGGGCTTAGCATTTTGCTACAGCTCCTTTCTAGCTCGAAACATTCGATTTAGGCTTGCATACTGAAAGTCTCCATTTAAACTTATTTATTCTCAGAGCCCCTGAGTTTGAGCTTTTTATAAAGTCATTCATCGCTGATTTAGCAAAAGCTTTTAAATATCTAATGGCCTTTTCCTCAATGGAGGAAATTTACTACATCGTGAGCTTCTCTTTAACGATAATAGGGATGCTCGCAGG
>ERZ1669248.374-NODE-374-length-22645-cov-5.130058_pt1 | contig 22645 bp, 19 predicted proteins | sample MGYA00579296_ERZ1669248 | MGnify/ENA primary metagenome ERZ1669248 (study PRJEB41166, sample SAMN08046057) | hot springs metagenome | biome: hot spring; feature: neutral hot spring; material: thermophilic sediment; isolation source: thermophilic sediment from...
ACCTTAGAGCAATGCTTGCAAGGGCTCAAGTTAGAATAATAGGTATCAAAAGGGATCTTTTCTGGATCCTTTTTGATGTCCTTCTTCTCCTTCTTGGAGTGAGCACCTTTGTATTTATATATAAATCTCTTAATGTGCCTGATTTTGCTTATGCCTTTGTTATTCTTGGTGGAGCCATGATTGCTTATTGGCTTAATATTTTGTGGTCTATGGCATCTCAACTTTATTGGGAAAGGATGACAGGAAATCTTCCTATCTTTTTTATTGCACCTTGTTCCATAAATAGTATCCTTATAGGCATGGCCCTTGGCGGTATGGTAGCCGCTTCAGTAAGAGCTATTTCTATTCTCATCCTTGGTATTTTGATTTTTAAAATTCCTGTAGATTTTAGTAATCTTTCTTCAGCTCTTTTTATCTTTTCAATAACATTGATAGCTCTTTATGGTCTTGGTATGATGCTTTCTAGTGTTTTTCTTCTTTCGGGAAGAGAGGCTTGGCATCTTGCAAGTCTTCTCCAAGAGCCTATCTATCTTTTTTCTGGGTTTTTCTTTCCTGTAAAAGTTTTTCCTTTTATTATATCCTTTTTATCTTCTTTGCTTCCCACCACTTTAGGACTTGATGCTTTAAGACAAACTTTGATTTTAGGAAGTAAACCTTTTGCTTTTTTAACAGTGGAGTTAGAAACAGTTATACTTCTTTTCTTATCTGGCATTTACATAGGAGGTTCCTTTTACCTTGCTAAAAGAATTGAGACCATAGCGAGAAGAGAGGGAAGATTAATCGTAAGATGGCAATAGTAAGAAGGTTTTATTCTCTTTTGGTTCTTGGGTGGAAGATATGGACTAATTGGACTGAGTGGTACTGGTTTTTACTATATAGTTTTGTAAGACCTCTTTTTATGGTGGAGATTTTATTCTTAGTGGTTTATTTCGCAAGGGGCAAAGAGGCTATGGATTACTTTTATTTTATTCTTGCAGGGAATCTTTTGTTTTACATTTTAAGTGGTACCAGTTCGGGAATGGTTTGGACAATTTTTGAGGATAGAAATTTCTATGAGACTTTAATTCCTATCTATATTGCGCCAGGAAGTTTTTTGTTTAAGATAATCGCTAGGTCTTTTGGGGTAGGTTTTTCTGAGATGTTTAGTGCTTTTGTGATTCTTTTTCTCTTCATATTATTAGGTTCATCTTATCAGTTATCTCACAGCTTTTTCTTGTATGTCTTTTTGTTCCTATTAGCAGGCATAGGTTTTGGTCTATTTTTAGCATCTTTTTCTCTTTTTATGGGAGAGGGTGCTAATTATTTGATAGAGGGAACAGTTTCTGCTCTTCAACTTCTCTTAAGATTTCTCTCCTTTATAAACCCTTTTCTCTACCTTATAGAGGGGGGAGGGGGGAAGAAGATCTATGGGACTAAAATCTCTCTTTTTGAATCATATCTCTTCTCAACAACTTCTAGTTTATAGCCTGCTCACTACTTTTTTGAGTTTAATTCTGGGGATAGGTTCTTTTAATTTAGCAGAAAAAATTTCAAAAAGAAGAGGAACCTTGACAAGGAAGGTCAATTATTAAAAAGGGAGGACAGTGTCCTCCCTAGATCTATTCTTTTGCTATTTTTACAAGAAGAGGCAAAAGTTCTGTTCCTTTAATTTTCCCAATGCTACCTTTACTACAAGCACTTTCTCCAAAGTAGGTAAGACCATCAGGAGTAATTCCATTGGTAATAATCATTAGTGGTACTGGATCTTCGGAGTGGGACTTTAACATACAAGGGGTAGCATGATCTGCAGTTACAGCTATAACCACTTTTGAAAAGTCAAGCTTAGGTAAGAGACTTTCAAAGAAAATAGAATCAATATCTTCTATACTTTTGATCTTTTTATCATAATCCCCATCATGTCCAGGTACATCAGGACCTTTTAAATGGGCATATACTCCATCATAGTGCTCTAAAGCATAGATTACCTTATCTGCCCAAAGCTTGTAATTGGTAGCGTCTTCTATAGGTACTTCTTTCATTCCAGTAAGGAGTGCAATTCCTCTTTCTACAGGCATCTCTACAATACTTCCAAAGGTAAGCCCATAAAGCTCTTGTAGAGTTGGGACCTTAGGAAGAGAATCTCCTGCATCTCTTAATAGAATTATATTTGCAGGTTTTTTACCCTCTGCCTTTCTCTTTTTGTTAATTTCAGAATTTTTTAGTACTTCAAAGGCTTTAATTACGAACTCATTGGTAAGTTTTGCAGCCTCTTTTGCTTCTTCAGAATCATCAAGGGGAATACATTTTTGTACTTCTGATGGAGGATTGGAAATGGCAATACTATAAGGTCCATGTCTCTTATACCCGGGATCTATATTTTCCACATTGGCAGAAAGTTTTCCTTTTTTGCTCCTTATAACCAGAACTCCTCTATGTCCTACGGTGGCTTTAAAGATAAATTCTGCATCTTCCAGCTTTACTTTTTGATTTACCTCCTCTGCAAGGGCTTTTGCCTCTTCTGTAGATAAATTTCTTCCTGCTCTTCGATCAAGGATCTTTAAGGTTTCTTCGTCTACTGTTGCAAAATTGGCCCTCCAAGCAAGATCTCCATCTCTAACTTCAATATCTGCTCCATGGGCTTCTAAGGGACCTCTTCCAGTGTAATATTTATCCACATCATAACCAAGAATGCTTAAAACTGCTGCGTCAGACTCAGGAGCAATATTGGGACCTATAGGATACATGAGACCGAGTTTTGCTTTTTGGGCTAAACGGTCCATGTTAGGAGTTTTTGCGACTTCTAATTCGGTTTTACCATTGAGCTTCGGATCAGAAGTTCCTCCTAAGCCGTCAAGCACCACGTATAAAATTTTCTTCATCAAAATCCTCCTTTCTTTTTAAGCATCCATATTTTTATCATTATAAGTAAATTTTATCATGGAAACATATTAAAAATAAGTTAAAAGAGTTCTTGAAATTTATTTCATATTTGTGGTAAATTAAAGTTAATGCTTTAAGAGCAAAAGTAGTAGGGGGAAAGAAGGGATGGAAGTTTTTCAATGGATTAAATCAAAGGATTTATTTTTATCTTGGTTTTCTAACGAAGTAAATTATCCTGTGTTTTTCACTGATGATAAATTAAGGTTGATCTTTTACAACAAAAGCTTTGAAAAGTTTTTTGAAATCAAAGATCAAAAAATTATGAATAAGCCATTACTTGAGGTACTTCCACAATTCAACGATAAGGCTATTTATTATTCAAGAGCTTTGAGCGGAGAGAGGATTGTCCTTGATGAGAATTTTGAGGAAGTAAAAATTACTCCTATAAAAATGAATGATAAAGTAGTAGGAATAATAACAGAGATTCTTGATAAAACAGAAGAGGTTGTTTTTCAAGATATCTTTAATTTAATAAAGGGTTTTAATAAAAAGGATACTAAGGAATTAGAAAAGGAAATATTTAATACTATTTTAAAGGTTTTTAAAGCAAAATTTGGATGTATTGCTCTTGTGGATAATGGAGATCTAAAAATAAGACACTATTCAGAACCTATAGAAGCAGAATTAAAAAAGGACGATGAAAGATATCCCTTTTATCATGTGATAAATAAGGGAAAGATCCTATATTACCCAGATATGCGTAAAACTACAGTAAGAAGTGTAACCCTTAGGACTCTTTCTGCTATTGCTATTCCTCTTAAGAAAAGTAATTCCTTATTTGGAGTACTGCTTTTGGAATTTAAGGAAAGAGATCCTCTTGACGATAGACTAATATCTTATCTTGAGGGATTTTCCAGTTATCTATCGGGAATAATTTTTGAGAACATATTATGGGAAAATTATAAAGAATTAGAAGACCGCTATAGATTACTTGCTGAGCAATCTTTAATAGGAGTTTTTATTTCTCAAGAAAACAAGATGGTCTATATAAACCCTCAACTTGTAGAAATTCTTGGATATCCCTTTGAGTTAAATGACATTACGGACTTTTTAAAGATCATTGCAGAAGAGGATAAAGGAAAGTTTTTACACCGAATACGTGTACTTAGAGAGAGAAAACTTGATTATGTGATTGATGAGTTTAAAGGCATAAGAAAGATAGATGGTAATACAGTATATTTTGAACTTTGTGCTGTGAATACTACTTATAGAGGAAAGCCTGCTATTCTTGGTACCGTTTTAGATATTACTTATAGAAAGCAGTTAGAAGAAGAATTGAAGAAGATCTCTAATACTGATCCTTTAACAGGACTCTATAATAGGCGTGGTTTTATTACTCTTGCTGAACATACCATGGGCCTTGCAAGAAGATTAAAAAAGAACTTAATTCTAATCTTTATAGATCTTGATAACATGAAATGGATAAATGATAATTTAGGTCATAATATTGGGGATTTGGCTCTGAAAGAGACTGCAGATATACTGAAAAAAACTTTTAGAGAGAATGATTTGATAGCAAGAATTGGAGGAGATGAATTTGTTATTCTTGGAGTCGTAGAGAAGGAAGAGGATAAAGATGAGATTTTAAATAGGTTAAGACATAAGGTTGAAATATCGAATCAAAGGAAGGATAAAGCTTATAAACTTTCTTTGAGCATTGGTACAGTTTTTTATAATCCTGAGTCTCCTTGTAGTATAGAGGAGCTCTTGCAGATGGCAGATAAAATGATGTATGAAGAGAAAAAGAGAAAAAAAGAGGCAGGGATAAATAATTATTAGTCTTTATTTATGTGACTTTTATCACTTTTTTATATTCCTTTTACTGCTATAATTTCCTGTAGTGAGAACATATTAAGGGAGGGATTTTTTATGAGAAGATTGCTTTCTTTGTTTGTCCTTGTTTTTGTTTTAATAATGTTAAGTGGGGGGGCTGCACAAGAAAAGATACAGATTCAACCCGAGAGAGAATGGGAGAAAATAATTATAGTTCCTAATCCTCAACCTGTTTTAAATTTAGATCTTTGGTTGAATAAACCCGAGGGAAGCGTATATAAAGTGGGAGAGAATTTAATAATTTATGTAAAGGCAAACGATGATGTTTATTTATACCTATTTGACATAACTCCTGATGGGCAATTTAAGTTAATATTCCCAAATTCTTATTCTAAGGATAATTTCATCAAAAAGGATAAAACTTATACTTTTCCAGATAAACCCACTTACAGCTTTAAAGTAACTCCACCTTTTGGAAAAGAGTATGTAGTAGGGATAATTACTAAGAAACCACTTGAAATATTTCCTGGTAAAAGATTTGAAAGTATGGCTCCAGGAAGTGTTATAGAAAAAAAAGTAGAAACGGCCCTTGAAAATTTGCAGAAAACCTTGAGGAAAGAAGAGGGTAAAACCTGGGCCCAAAGTGTAACCTATTTTTATGTTCAGGAAGCTCAAGTAAGATCAAAGATTAATATTTACTCTAATCCTTCGGGAGCACAGGTATACTTAAATGATGAGTATCAAGGTACAACTCCGTTAACCTTAATGTTACTTCCAGGGAATTACAGGGTAACTTTAAAGAAAGAAGGATATTTAGATTATTCCACCAATATAGTAGTTCAAGAGGGAAGAGATAGAGAATATACTTTTAATTTGCAACCTGCTTATGGAAATTTGAGAATAGAGACAGAACCAAGAGGTGCATCGGTATATCTTGATGGAACTTATAGGGGATTAACTCCTTTAATTTTATATAATATTCCTGCAAAGACCTATCAGCTGAGAATTGTATATTCAGGTTATCAAGAGAGAATAGAAACTATAAAAGTAGAGCCAAATAGAACTACATATCTCTCCTACTCTTTAGTTCCGCTCTATGGCTCTTTAAATGTGAATTCAGTGCCTCAAGGTGCTGATGTCTATCTTAATGGAGTCTATAGAGGGAAAACCCCTATTGTAATCAATAACCTTAATCCAGGTAGATATCAACTACAGCTAAGACTAAGTGGGTATAAAGATTATATAGAATTTGTAGATGTCTATTCTGGACAAGTTTCAAACTATAATTTTACTTTAGTACCTCTTTCTGCTACCTTAAATATCTTCTCAACACCATCCTTCGCGGATGTATATATTAATGGAGTATATAAAGGTAAAACTCCCTTATCCATAACGGATCTTTCTTCTGGCTCCTACTCTGTAAGGGTTACTCTTTCGGGCTATGAAGATTACTCAGAGACGGTTTATCTTAATCCTGGAGATGTAAAACAATTAAATGTTACCCTTAAGCCTATATCTTCTGAAGTCAATGTAGACTCTCAGCCAAGGGGAGCAAGAGTTTATGTTGATGGAAAATATCAAGGTACAACTCCCATCACTTTATATTTAAGAGAAGGTAGATATACATTAACTCTCTCCTTAGAGGGGTATAATGATCTTAATACGGAAATTGTAGTAAAACCAAGGGACAAGGTAAGTTATATGTTTACTCTTGTTCCCGTTGTGGTGACTAAGACTTATTACCTCAACTTTACAAAGGGTGGATATGATGGTAATTTAATAGTTTTAAGAGCTGAAAATGTATTTATGGACAAAGAAGGCAAAGAATATGCCCTTGTAATGAGACCTTCTGGAGTTTTTGAAGTGAAAGTTCCTGCTCCTTTCAATTTTAAGGATATAATACTGAGTATAAACCTATTCTTTGAAAAAGATGAAAAGAAAAAATCCATTTTAGATCCCATTCTTATAGTGCTTGTAAATGGAAAACCTATAACCCTTCCTATGGGATTTGAAGATAAGGATTATGTTATTGTTAAATGGAATATAAAGGATTATTTTGACCCAAGTAAAGAAAACATCATTACTCTCAGAATATTGCAAGATGCATTAAATAATGTTAGATTAAAGGAAATAGTTGTGGAAGGAAAATAGAAAATTAGGGGAGAGAAAATTCTCTCCCCTTTATAAATTAAAAATGAAGATTTGTCCTTGTTGCGGAAACATATTAATTCCTAAAAAAAGTTCTTGCCCACTATGTAAGATACATAGAAGTAGATCAATGCGAACATTGTGGTGGAATATGGTTTGATAAGTATGAACTCTATTCTATGAAACCTGAAGAGGGGGAAAAATTTTCCATTGAAAAAAAGTATAAAGTCTTTATGCCAACCCTCTATATGCCCTAACGACAAAAGTCCACTAATGTTATTAAAAGATCCTCTTATACCTAAGGATATAGTTATTTATTACTGTGAGCAATGTTTTGGGATGTGGCTTCCCTTAGATTCCTTGAGAAAGTATAAGGCATATCAAAGGAGTAGAAAAGAGAGTTTTAACAAAGAAAGTAGAGAAAATCTTCCTAAGGAGCTTGAAGAAAAGATTGATCTTCTTTTAAAAAAGGGAGAAGAAGATTTAAAGAAACAAAATGAATTTGAGCTTGATTATAAAATGTCTCAGTTTGTTTCTGTAGTACTTTTGATTTGAAAGATTTTATCCTATTTCATTAAAAGATAGGAGGGATTTTATGCAAAATTTTCCTGATTTCCAATTTCCCAAAAATAATTTATCCATAAAAACAATTTTTACTATCATTATTGTAGTTATCTTATTGGTTTTGGTTTTTTCAAGCTTTTATTTTGTGGGACCTGCGGAGGTAGGAATAGTAAAGAGATTTGGGAAGATTATTGGTATGTATGATCCCGGTATTCATTGGAAGATTCCCTTAATAGATCAGGTTATTAAAATAGATGTTTCAGCAATAAGGAGACTTGAAATTGGTTTTCGCACTATAACCTTGGGACCTCCTCCTCAATATAGAGATGTGAAAGAGGAATCTCTTCTTTTGACCAAGGATGGTAAAATTGTGGATTTAGATTTTGTGGTTCAATACCAGATAACTGATGCTGTATCTTATCTTAGTAATGTGAAGGGAGAAGAGAAACTTCTTCGTGACCTTGCTCAGGCTTCTATGAGGCAAATCGTTGGAGGGTATGAATTTGACGAGATTTTAACAGTTTCTAAGGAAGAAATTCAGAATAATGTAAAAACTCTTTTGCAAAATTTATTGAATAATAACAATTTTGGTGTTAAGATTGTGAATGTTCAACTTCAAGACGTAGTTCCCCCAGAGCCTGTCCAACCAGCATTTCAAGATGTAATAAATGCAAAATCAGAAAAGGATAAACTTATTCTTGAAGCTCAGGCATATTACAACCAGATTGTTCCCGAAGCAGAAGGTCAAGCGGCAAAAATTATTGCCGAAGCAGAGGCTTATATGGACCAACAAATAGAGAGAGCAAAAGGCGATGCTCAAAGATTTAAAGCACTACTTGAAAGATATAAAAACTCTCCATCTCTTATAAGGACAAAGCTTTATTTAGAGGCTATGGAGATGGTGCTTCCAAAAACTAAGATTATTATAATTGATGATCCCAAGGGATCTATGAAAATATATAGTTTTCCATCAGAGCTTTTCACAAGTACCATAACTCTTCAAGAGGGGGATAAAAAATGAAGTATGTTTATTTAGGTGTAATTCTCTTTATTATTTTATTTATCTTGATTTTTTCCATCTTTATAGTTGATGTAACAAATCAGGCTGTGGTCCTTGAATTTGGAAAGCCAGTAAGGGTGGTAAAAGAGCCTGGTCTTTATTTTAAAAAGCCCTTTGTACAGGAAGTAATATTTTTTGAGAAAAGAATTCTGCAATATGATTCAGAGCCTACCATAGTGGTTACGAAGGATAAAAAGTCTATGATTTTGGATTCTTTTGCTCTTTTTAAAATTTATGATCCCATATTGTTTTTAAAGACAGTAAGAAATGAACTGGGAGCTCAGGCGAGGCTTGATGATATTATCTATAGTGAGATGAGAAGAGTGGTAGGGCAGTATGACTTTGATGATATAGTTTCTAAGAAAAGGGAAGAGGTATTTGAAGAGATAACAATATCATCAAGGGAAAAAGCAAAGGAACTTGGTATTGAAATAAGTACCGTTAGAATGAAAAGGGTGAGTGTTCCTGCGGAAAATCTCAAAAAGATATATGATTCCATGACAGCAGAAAGACAAAGACAGGCTGCTCTTTATAGAGCAGAGGGGCAAAGGGAGGCTCAGAGAATAAAGTCGGAGGCAGAAAAGAAGAGAGTAATTATTCTTTCAGAGGCATATAGAAAGGCTCAGGAGTTAAAGGGGAAGGGTGAAGCAGAAGCAAGCAAAATACTTCAAACTGCTCTATCTTCAGATCCCGAATTTTATCAGTTTCTTAAAACCTTAGAGCTTTACAAGAGCACTCTTCCTGGTAATGTGTTGATAATTACTCCTGACTCTGAGCTTTTCAAATATTTAAGGAAAAAATAAACTTAAGAATTAGAGTTAGAGTTTCTTAATCGATTTTGTATATCTTGTATAGCCTTTTTAATGGAAAGATCTGTTTGATAAAGTTCCTGGATCTTCTCATAGGCGTGAAGTACTGTGGTGTGATCTCTTCCTCCTAATTCTTCTCCAATTTTAGGGAGGGAGAGGTCAGTTAAAGTTCTTGCAAGGTACATGGCTATTTGTCTTGGAACAGCTATTTCTTGAGATCTTCCCTTACCTTTTAACTGTTCAACAGTAATATTAAAGTATTCAGCCACAGCTTGAAGTATATTTTGGATAGTTATATTCTTTATCTGAGGTTGAATTATATCTTTAAGAACGGTTTTTGCAAGTTCAAGATTTATAGGCATATTGTTTAAAGAGGCAAAGGCTATGGTTCTTATTAAAGCTCCCTCTAATTCACGAATATTAGATTGGATTTGAGAGGCTATAAACTCAATAACCTCATCAGGTACTTTTGCTTTTTCAGCTTCGGCTTTCTTCTTTAGTATGGCTATTCGGGTTTCAAGATCTGGAGGTTGAATATCTGCAATTAATCCCCACTCAAAGCGAGATCTTAATCTATCTTCTAAGGTTGGAATTTCCTTTGGAACCCTATCACTGGTGAGTACAATTTGTTTTCCAGCTTCATAGAGAGCATTAAAAGTATAGAAGAATTCTTCTTGTGTTCTTTCTTTTCCTGCCAAAAATTGGATATCATCTATTAAGAGTACATCAATATTTCTATATCTATTTCTAAATTTTGTCATACCATCTTCTTTTATGGCGTCAATAAGTTCCACAGTAAATTTTTCCATAGAGGCGTAAACTACTCTTGCCTTTGGGTATTTTTCTTGAATAGAGTGACCAATAGCATGAATAAGGTGGGTTTTACCTAATCCTACTCCTCCATATATAAGGAGGGGATTGTAGGCTTTACCAGGGTTTTGGCTCACCGCTAATGCAGCTGCGTGAGCGAATCTATTGCTATCTCCTACTACAAAAGTATCAAAGGTATATTTAGGATTTAAATTGTTATAAGAGGTAGAAAGATATTCTACTTTCTTATCCTCAGGAATATTCTCTTCTTTTTCTTCGGCAAGGATCTCTACTTTAAAATCCTTCTGGGTTACCTTTCTTATTACCTCTTCTATAAGAGGAAGGTAATATTCTTCTAACCAGTCTTTTGAAAATTTATTTGGAGTTTGTAGAACTATTTTGCTACCCTCAAGGGTGAGAGGTTTGAGGGTTTTTATCCATGTTTCAAACCCAGGTCTGCTAATCTCTAAGGAAAGATAAGAAAGAGCCTCTTCCCAAATGCTTTTTATGTCATCCATAATACAAATCTCCAAAAGTTTTTAATTTGAGACAAAAATAATTTTATCAAATGAGATTTTTTATTACAATTAAAATTTTTATTGCTGTATTTTTCATGGTTAGGTTATAATCTTGATTGGAGACCATGTCAAAAAGGAGAGAAAAAATGGAAGTAAAAAAGTTTTTGAAAAATGTCCCTCTCTTTGAAGATTTTTCCGATGAAGAATTAGAAAAGCTTTTAGTTATATCTAAGGAGAAGACTTATCCTAAGGATGCGGTTATTTTCCAAAAAGGTGATTTAGGAAACTTTTTCTTTCTTATATGTTCAGGGAGAGTTAAGGTTATTATTGAAACAGAAGAGGGGAAAGAAGGTATTCTTTCTATTTTATATCCTACGGAATTTTTTGGGGAAATGTCTCTTCTTGATGGGGAGCCCAGATCTGCCACAGTGGTAGCTTTGGAAGAAACAAGGGTAATCATTATAGAGAGAAATGACTTCTTAATTCTTCTTTATAAACATCCGGAACTTGCTTTAAAGATTTTAAAGACTTTATCTTTGAGGCTTAGAAAAGCAAATAGGCAGATAGAAACCCTTATGTTCTTGGATGCGCCGGGTAAAGTAGCAAGGCTACTTATTGATATTGCTCAAGAGAGGGGTAAGAAGATTAATAATGAAATTCTAATTGATCTTGAATTTACAAGGCAAGAGCTGGGAAATCTGATTGGGGTATCAAGGGAAACTACTACGAGGATATTAAAAAGTTTCGAAGAAGATGGAATTCTTTCTATTGAAAGAAATCAAGTAATAATCAAAGATGTTTGGGAATTAAAGAGAAGAATATAAGATCCCATGGAAAAACAAAGATATGAGATCTATGTAGAAGGTGAGAGTGAAAGAATAGACAAATACCTTTCTAAAAAAGTTCCCCTTTCTCGTTCTCAAATTCAAGATCTCATAGAGAAAGAACTGATTAAAGTAAATGAAAAACCTATAAAAAATAGTTATAAAGTAAAACTTGGGGATAGAATTGAAGTTATTATTCCTCCTCCTGTAGAGACCGAAGTTAAACCTCAGGATATTCCTATTGAGATAGTATATGAAGATGAAGATATGGTGATAATTAATAAGCCTAAAGGTATGGTGGTTCATCCGGCTCATGGTCATTATAATGATACCCTTGTGAATGCTCTTCTTTATAGGGTAAAAGATCTTTCTGGAATTGGAGGGGAGCTAAGACCAGGAATCATACATAGGCTTGATAAAGATACCACAGGTCTTTTAATAATTGCTAAAAATGATCTCTCTCACCAAAAGCTTTCAGAACAGCTTAAAAACAGAACTTTAAGGCGAACTTATTGGGCTTTATGTGAGGGGGAAATTCCTTGGGAGGAAAAAAGGATTGAGGCTCCTATAGGAAGGCATCCTATAAATAGAAAGAAAATGGCTATTGTGCCTTATGGAAAGATAGCGATCACCAATTTTAAAGTCTTAGAGAGATTTAAAGGCTATACCTTAATTTCTGCAGATCTTGAAACGGGAAGAACTCATCAGATAAGAGTTCATATATCTCATTTAGGGTTTCCTATAGTAGGTGATGAGGTTTATGGAAGGATAGATAAGAAGTTTGGGGTAAAAGGGCAACTTTTGCATGCTAAAAAAGTCTCATTTATACATCCAACCAAGGGTATACCTATGGAGTTTGAGATTGATCTTCCTGAGGAATTTAAGAAGGTTTTAACTCTTTTGAGAGAGAAGAGGTAGAGCATCTTCTGGTTTCGCAAATATGGTTTTTTCGTTTTTGTATATTACAAATCCTGGTTTTGAGCCTTTAGGTTTATTTACATATTTTCTTTTCGTGTAATCTACTGGAACATAAATTGAATATCTACCCTTACTAAAATAGGCTGCAAGAGAACCGGCTTCATAAATGGTATTTTCAGGAACTTCCTCATTGTTGGTCTTTATTATCACATGAGCTCCTGGAATTCCTCTTGCATGGAGCCATAAATCTTCTGGTTTTGCAATTTGGAAGGTTAGAGTTTCATTTTGTTTATTGTTTTTTCCTACATATATTTCAAAACCATCGGAACTCAAAAATTTAAGAAGTTCTGGTCTTTTTTCGCGTTTGTATATTATTTCCTTTGGTTCTCTTATATATCCTCCCTTTTCCAATTCCTCTTCTATCTCTCTTAACTCTGGAAAGGTCTTGGCATTCTCTATAGAAAATTCTAAAGAGTTTAAATAATAAAGTTCGTCTTCTAATTTCTGTCTTTGTTCTTTTAAAATATTTATTCCTCTCTTTAATTTTTTATACCTTTTAAAGTATTTTTGGGCATTTTCGAAGGCTGAAAGACTTGGATCAAGCTCTATTTCTACAATCTCCTCAAAATTATAGGGATTAGGAAGTATTATTTTTCCAACTCCTTTTTTGATCTCATCTTTATGGAAAAGAAGAATTTCTCCTTTAATTCTTAATTTTTCTGCATCTTCTCCTTCTTTTATCTGCTCATCAAATTCTTTTATTTTATCAGCCACTTTTCTGATATTCTCCTTTACTAGCTCCAAGAGCCTTCTTTGTCTTTGTTCAAAAAGGGTTTTATCAAAGGCATAGGAATAGACAAAATCAATAGCTTTATAAATTTTATCAAATTCTTTCTTCTCAAAGGTTTCATATTCTTTCAAGGGAAACAAGCTAAAGGTAATGGGTTCATCTTCATGAAAATATACTATTGGGGTCAATTCTTTTTTTATAATTTTTTCCCTTATTTCTAATATTCTTTTCTTGATCTTTTCTTTATCTTTTTCCCCAAGAAGATCATTCACCAATTGAGGATTCATATAGGCTACTTCTTTTAAAAGTACATCTTTAAGGGATGTCTCTTTATTTAAAATTTCATCCAGTCTCTCTTCATTAAGATCAAGGATTGAAATCTTTTGGGTTTTAGGTGGGTATATATAGGAAATTCCAGGTAATATCTCCCTAAATCTACTTACTTCGCTACTTATATGTTTTATAGCATCTATAATAATATGGTTCTCGTTTAAAAGGATGAGATTACTGTATTTTCCCATTAGTTCTAATATGAGTTTTTTATCTTCCTCAGGAAATCTTTTTATTTTAAATTCTACAATTCTCTCTTGTGGTACTAAAGAGTAGTTTATTATGCGTCCCCCTTCTAAATGCTTTCTCAGAAGCATGAGGAAAGAAGGGGGACGGACAGGATATGGAAATTCTTTTTTTGTTATTTGAATCCTATAAAGTTGAGGGTGTACTGAGAGAATAAGTTTGAATCTTCCATGATTAGGAGAAAATAATTCTAAAAATATATCCGTATTTCCTATTTGATATATTTTCTCTACGATGGAGTTTAAAATAAGATCTTTTGTCTCTTCATAAAAGAGCTCTAAGGTTAATAAATCAAAACTTAACTTTAACCTCATCTTTTACTTAGGAGCGTTAGCAAGTATCTTTTCAATCTCTTCAAGAACATCTTCTGTAAGTTTAATATCTCCAGCCTTAAGAGTCTCTTTTAATTGATCAGGTTTTGAGGCACCTACAATTGCTGAAGTTATCTCTGGCTTTCTTAAGATCCACGCAAGAGCAAGTTGAGACATGGTTATTCCAAGCTCTTTTGCGATATTGGTAAGTTTTCTCACTTTTTCTATATTCTCTTCAGTAAGCTCATTTTTAAGCCAATCACTCCAGGATGCTCTACTTCCTGCAGGAATCCCATTGTTGTATTTCCCTGTAAGGATACCTTGAGCCAGTGGAGAAAAAACTGTAATTCCAATTCCATGTTTAGCACATGTGGGTATTATTTCTGGCTCAATATGTCTATCCAACATGTTGTATCTTGGTTGTTCTACCTGAGGAGGATAAGCATTGTATTTTATTGCTGTTCCAATAGCATTTTCAATCTGGGCTGCACTCCACACGCTGGTTCCCCAGTAAAGAATCTTTCCTTGATGCACTAAGTCGTCCATAGCTCTTACCACTTCATCTATAGGAGTTTCTGGATCATAACGGTGGCAAAAATAAATATCCAAGTAATCTACGCCTAACCTTTTTAATGAACCATCAATGGATTCCATTATGTGTTTTCTTGAAAGTCCTCTGTCATTTACATTCTCACTCATGGGCCAATAAACTTTGCTGGATATGACAAGATCTTGTCTTCTAATTCCAAGATCTTTTATGACTTTGCCTACTACCCTTTCTGCTTCTCCTCGAGCGTATACGTCAGCAAGGTCTATAAAATTTACTCCACTTTCTATAGCAGTAGCAATGCACTCTTTAGTTACATCATAGTCTACTTTTTCTCCAAAGGTGAGCCACGCTCCAAGTCCTAAAACACTTAACTTAACTCCAGCTTTCCCAAGTTTTCTATATTCCATTATCTTGCCTCCTTATTTATTTTTTAATTTCAATAATTTCCCCATTTTCTATTTCTTTTGAGATTATACTCCAAGAAGGGGAAAATTCAATATGAAGCCTCATAAGGTTAGGACATTTTGTGCCAAGAACATCTTTAAAAAGTTCATATTTTATTATTTGATCCATGTCTCCAAATTCGGGATTTGCTTCTTCCTTAGGTCTTACTCTTACATCAATGATTTCTCCGCATCTTTTACATTTTACACTAACTATAAAAGAACTTGATGAAATTTGTGAAGGAGAACTGGAAAATAGTTTTTTAAGCCAGCTAAACATTTTTATCCTCCTTTGAAAGTTAATTTTAGTTACACTATAATTCTATCTATTGACAAAAAAAATTAAAAGTTGTTTAATAAAATATACTTTATTTTCAAGTAGAAACTAATAGGAGGATGATTAATAAACATGGTTTTTATTAGGACAGGGAGAGGTGGAAGAGCAAGCCAGCAAAGAGAAGTTAATAAAACCATAATACTAAATGCTTTTTTGCGTTGTAGAAATATTTCTCGTACTGAGATAGCCAAAAGATTCAATTTAAGTAAAAGTACAGTTACAAGGCTTGTTAATAATCTCATAGATGAAGGTATGATTATAGAAATAGAACCTTCAAGTGAGAAAAAAATTGGTAGAAAAGCAATAGTTCTTGGTTTAAATCCTGAGTATAGAAATGCTCTTGCTATAAAAGTTGGAGTTACCTATACCTATTTATCAAAAATTGACTTTGCTATGAATATAAAAGAGATAAAAAGTTTTCTTACTCCTAAGAATCCTCAAGATTTTCTTGATGAACTTGAAAAAGCCACCCAAATGCTTTTTCCTGAAGGTCTTGAAAAAACCCATGCAGTTGGTATAGGAATACCGGGAATAGTGGATAATACTTTTAAGAATGTAGTAGTTGCACCCAACTTAAATTGGAAAAACTTACCCCTTGGAGATATGATAGCAGAAAGGATGAGAAGGGCTTTTTCTGTAGAGATTCCTGTGAAGATGGATAACGAAGCAAATATGGCTGTTGTTGCAGAGGGAATGCTAGGAACTAAAATAGAGTATAACGATCTAAATATTGTATACGTTTATGTAGGGGAAGGAATAGGAACAGGATTAATTCTTGATGGAAAACTGTATAGAGGAAGATATAATACTGCAGGTGAATTCGGACATATGACCATTATGAAAGATGGTATTAAGTGTAAGTGTGGGAATTTAGGTTGTTGGGAAAGGTACGCATCCTTAGGAGGCGATCTTGCAGAAAAGGCAGGTTTTGATCTGGAAAAGGAGACTGCAGAGATAGCTGATGAGAAAGCCCTTAAAAAGTATGTAGATGAATTAACTGTAGGTTTAATAAACATTATAAATGGGCTTAATCCAGATGTAATAATTCTTGGTGGGCCTCTTATTAAAAAAGATACTAAGGATGTATGGGAGTTTATAAGACAAGAAGTTAAGAAGATTGTTGAGGAAAAAAGTATAACCTCTGATGCTGGAAAGGTAAGAATTGAATTGACATCTTTTTTGGATTATCCTGCTGAGCTTGTTGGAGCAGGTATATGGGCATTCTGGGACATATTTGAGGGCCCTGTGCTTTCAACAGTATAAGATTTGTAGTTTAAACTTTTAAGGAAGGAGGTGAAATTTTAAATTAGATTTTTGTTCTTCTTAAGTTTCTTTAAAAATCATACTCAAAGGGGGGTTTGAAATGTTTCGCAAAATTATAATGATTTTGTTAATTTCTATTCTCTTACTTTCAGTTTCCTCTATGGCTCAACTTAAAGGTAAATTAGAGATCTTTAGTTGGTGGACTGCAGGGGGAGAAGCAGAGGGCTTACAAGCTTTAATTGATATATTCCACAAAAAATATCCAAATGTAGAAATAATTAATGCTACTGTCGCAGGAGGGGCTGGTGCTAATGCTAAAGCAGTGTTAAAGACTAGAATGCTTGGTGGAGATCCGCCTGATACTTTCCAAGTACATGCAGGACACGAGTTGATTGATACATGGGTAAAAACAGGTTTCATGGAACCTATAACCTTCTTGTATAAACAAGAGGGTTGGGCAAAGGTAATGCCAAAGGGAATTCTTGATATTGTATCTTACAAAGGTGATTATTGGTCTGTTCCTGTAAATATTCATAGGGCAAACGTGCTTTGGTATAATAAGAAAATATTTGAAGAAAACAATTTAACTCCTCCTAAAACTTTTGAGGATTTCTTTAAAGTAGCAGATGCACTAAAGTCAAAAGGTATAACTCCCTTTGCCCTTGGAACTAAGGATGGTTGGGAAGCAGCTCATGTATTTGAGACAGTGCTTATTGGAAAACTTGGGGCTGAAGGTTATAAAGGACTTTGGGATGGTAAGACTAAGTGGTCAGATCCAAGAGTTACTGATGCTCTTGAGACTTTCAAGAAAATGCTAACTTATGTGAATTCAGATCATTCAGCAAGGACATGGGATGAGGCTTGTGCTTTAATTGTAGATGGTAGTGCTGCTATGACTATCATGGGGGATTGGGCAGTAGGATACTTCTACGCTAAGGGTTTTAATGATTTTGGCTGGGTCCTTGCACCTGGTAATGCTGGTATTTTTGACGCTCTTTCTGATAGTTTTGGACTTCCTAAGGGGGCGAAAAATAGAGATAATGTGATAGCCTTCTTAAAGGTATTAGGTTCTAAGGAGGGGCAAGAAGCATTCAATCTTAAGAAGGGATCAATTCCTGCAAGAACTGATGTAGACAAATCAAAGTTTCCACCTTATCAAAGATCTTGTATGGAGGACTGGTTGAAACATAAGATTGTACCAAGTGTAATGCATGGAGCTGCAGCTTCTGAAGGCTGGGTAACCGAATTTAAAGATGTAATCTCTCTGTTTGTGGTGAGACCAGATGTGAAGACAACCCAGAAAGCACTTGTGAATGTTGCTATTAAAAATGGTGTAAAACAGTAAAAATTTTCTTTGGGAGAGGGAATAAAGCCCTCTCCCTTTTTTAATTAATTTTTTAGGAGGGATCTTCTTTGCAAAAAGATAAAATTTTATCCTTTCTTTTCATACTTCCTTCACTAATCCTTGTAATCATATTTGTTTATATATTTATTGGATGGACAGGATTTATTTCTCTAACTGACTGGAATGATATTTTTCCAAGTTATAACCTGGTCGGATTTAGAAATTATTTGGAACTTTTCCAAAATTTAAGGTTTCAGATTTCAATGAGAAATACTTTAGTCTTTACAACTTTATTCTTATTGGCCTCTTTGATTATTGGTTTTTTATTGGCTATCTTTCTTGATCAAAGGATAAGAGGAGAAAATTTATTTAGAAACATTTATTTATTTCCAATGGCTATTTCTTTTGTAGTAACGGGTGTAGTTTGGAGATGGATACTTAATCCCGGTACAGCAGGAAACCCTGTTGGATTGAATCAACTTCTGGATAAGATAGGACTTTCTTTTTTAAAAAGTGGATGGTACACAGATCCCAAAATTGGGATAAAAGCTGTGGTTATTGCTGCTGTTTGGCAGATGTCAGGTTATGTTATGGCGATGTATCTTGCAGGAATAAGAAGTATACCCTATGAGCTTTTTGAGGCAGCACAAGTAGATGGAGCAAATTTATGGCAGGTATATAGGTATATTGTTTTACCTCTTTTAAGACCTATTACTTTAGGAGCTGTAATCATTTTGGGACATATATCTTTGAAGATATTTGATCTTGTGGTTGCAATGACAGGAGCAGGAGCAGGTTTTTCTTGTGATGTGCCTGCCCTATTCATGTATGATACTACATTTAGGGGAAACCATTTTGCTCAAGGAGCAAGCATAGCTATAATTCTTCTTGTGATGGTTGGAGTTTTGATTGTTCCATATTTGAGATATAGCTTAAGGTCGGAGGTCAAGAGATAATGAAATTAAGTAGAGTTTTAATTTATTTAGTGCTTATCTTATTTGCGATTTTCTACCTTACTCCAGTTTATGTTCTTCTTATCACAAGCATGAAAAGTTTTGCAGAAGTAGATCTCAAAAGAATGTGGAATCCACCCAAAACAATAAGTTTTGAGAGTTTTGTTAAGGCATGGTTTGGAGATAGCAAAAAGGGACTTAGGGGGCTTTCTCAAAACTTTCTTAATAGCTTGTATTTAGTTATTCCTGCTACAATAATATCAGCTCTTCTTGGTTCCATGAATGGATATGTTCTTACTAAGTGGAAATTTCAGGGGGCTAATATTATATTTCCTCTTCTTCTTTTTGGTATGTTTATTCCTTATCAAAGTATTTTAATACCTCTGGTTCAAGTACTACAAAGAATGAAACTTTATAGTACTATTTATGGATTGATTTTTGTTCATGTAGTTTATGGTATACCTATAACTACTCTTATTTTTAGGAATTATTACTCTACAATTCCCACAGAACTTATCGAGGCAGCTAAAATTGACGGTGCTGATTTCTTAGGAATATATAGAAGAATAGTTTTACCTGTTTCTATGCCTGCTTTTGCTGTTGTTATGATTTGGCAGTTTACTTCCATATGGAATGATTTTCTTTTCGGACTTGTGGTAGCCCCTAATCCTTCAGTTCAGCCTGTAACTGTAGCTCTTAATAATCTTGCTGGAAGTTATTTTGTAGAGTGGAATATTCAAATGGCTGGAGCTTTAATAACTGCTCTTCCTCCTCTTTTAGTGTATATCTTTCTTGGAAAATATTTCATGAGAGGATTACTTTCAGGATCTTTATCAGGGGTTTAAAAAAATTAGAGGGGAGGGCAAAAAAAACCTCCCCTTTATCCTATTTTAAAATATGCCTCAGTAATATATCTTTTCATCATTCTATGAGTATTAAAGTAAGATGCAAGGTTAGATATTGAGTTTTTCATTATTTCTATCCATTCGTCTCTATGGTGATAATAGGTAGGGATAATTATATATTCAAGTTTGTTATATAGATCGTCTATTTCTTCTTGAACATGGTTTTCGATACTTTTTTCCTCAAAGGGAGAAGGTCCAATGGACCATCCGGTATACCCTTCCACATGTCCCTCTATCCACCATCCATCAAGGACACTAAAGTTGATTACTCCATTGTGGGCTGCTTTCATACCACTAGTGCCCGAAGCCTCAAGAGGTCTTTGGGGAGTATTTAGCCATACATCTACACCTGCTATGATCTTTTTTGCCATATCTAAATTATAGTCTTGTAAATAAACGATCTTTATATTATTCTCAAGAGCTTTTATATATTCATAAATCTCCTTTATAAGTTTCTTCCCCTCAATATCTTTGGGGTGAGCTTTTCCAGCGTAGACAATTTGAATTGGTCCTTTTCTTTTTACTTTCTTAAGTCTGTTGATATCAGAAAAAAGTAAATGAGGTCTTTTATAGGCAGTAGCTCTTCTTGCAAAGCCGATAGTAAGTACATTCTCATCAAATTGAACTCCTGTCTCATTGGAAATTAATTTTATCAGATCTCTTTTTGCTTCCATGTGAGCATTCCATATCTCTTCATTGGGAATGAATTGAGCTCTTGATAAAAGCTCTGGTTCGGTGGCCCATCCTGGGATGTATTTGTCGAAAAGTTTTCTAAAACTTGGAGAAGTCCAGGTAAAAGAGTGAACTCCATTGGTAATGGCATGAATTCTATGTCCAGGAAACATTTGGAGAGAGATTTCCTGATGCCTTTTGGCCACACCATTAACATATCCAGAAAGATTTAGGGCAAGAAGGGTCATGTTAAGAATATCATTTCCTGCGAATTTCTTAATAATATCTATGGAAATGTAGTTTCCCATTATTTTTGTTACCATATCATAAGGAAACTTATCGTGTCCAGCTTCTACAGGAGTATGGGTGGTAAATACACATTTTTCTTTCACATTTTCTTCTGCTTCTTCTAAACTCTTCCCTGAAGAAAGTTCATCTTTGAGTAGTTCTAAGGTTAATAAAGAAGAATGTCCCTCATTTAAATGATACTTTCTTACTCTAAGGCCCAATTGTTTTATTACCTTTGCCCCTCCAATACCTAAGATTATCTCTTGTTTTAGCCTATGGGCTAAATCTCCCCCATAAAGGACATCGGTTATATTTTTATCTTCTTCAGAGTTTTCAGGAAGATTAGTATCGAGAAAAATTACAGGTACTGTATGTCCATGTAGGGAAGTCCAATAATAAACCCAAGGTTGAATAGAGACATTTCTCCCTTCTATCTCCACATTAGTCTTAAAGGGAAGCTTGGTGAGAAATTTTTCAGGATCCCAGTTTACTGGGTATTCAATTTGATTTCCATCTTTATCTATCTCTTGTTTAAAATATCCCTTTCTACTAAGTTGGGTTATCGCTATGAAGGGTATATTAAGGTCTGCTGCAGTTCTTACTGTATCTCCCGCAAGAACTCCCAGTCCTCCACTATAGGTGGGGATGTCGCTAATTAAAGCAATCTCCATGGAGAAATAGGCTATGACTTCTTCTTTTCTCAATTTTTCCAAATAATCTTCTCTCAATTTTTTCTACCTCCTTATCTTTGGGAGTTTTCTTTAGAATGATATAACAAAAACTTAAAGATTTCAAATAGGTAAAATTCATGAAAAATTAGGCAGTTACATTGTTTTATATTAATTAACATGGGTTAGTTAGGGTTATAAAAATTTTTCTTATGGTAAAATTTAAAATTTTCTTTCTAAAATTATAAAATATATGTTGATAAAAAATGAAATTAATGCTATATTTTTATTAAAAAGAATTTTATTAAATTGGAAGGGGGCGTAGTATATATGGAAGAGGAAATTAAGAAGATATTAAAACTTCTTGAGGAGGGTAAGATTACCGCTGAAGATGCGGAAAAATTAATTGAAGCTATTGAGGAAAAGAGAGAAACTAAAAGAAAAGGGATAGGAGTTTTAGATATTGGAAGTATTGTGGCTGAAGCTATTACTTCTGCGTTCTCTATGGTACCTACCTTGGTTGCAAGTGGAATAAGAGGAGGTACTAAAGTTGATGAGACCTTTGATTGGGATTTTGAGAGACCCCTTTATATTGAAGTATTGGCGGGAGATGTAAATATGAGTCTTTCTGAGGAACCAAAGGTGGTTGTAATAGGTGAAGGGGTATTTTCTACTAATGGTGATTTGCTAAAAATCCATGCTGGAGATTTTAATTTAGCTATTCCTAAATTGAAATTAGTAAAAGTTAATGTTTCAGCTGGAGATTTGAAAGGAAAAGTAATCTGTAATGAGCTCGAGATTTTTGTAAAGATGGGAGACGCTAATTTAGAGGTAGAGGCAGACAGAATTCAAGGTGGAGTTAATATGGGAGATTTTGAGATAAAACTTTTAAAAAGTCCCTCTCTTGTCAAATTGAATTGTCATATGGGGGATTTAAAGATTGCTCTTCCTGAAAACTTTGATGGAAAAATTGATACAACAGTTTCCTTAGGTGATTTATCATTTGCAAAGAAGGCGGATATTATAAAGGGTGATACTTATATCTATGGAGCAGGTGAAAAATCTTATATGGAGCTAAGCTGTACCATGGGTGATATAAAGGTTCTTTAGTTTAAATTTGTAATCCTCCCAAGAGGGATAAATCCTTGTTGCCTCACATAATTTTCTATATGAAATAGGTATTCGTTGCCTCATTAAAATT
>ERZ1669248.375-NODE-375-length-22594-cov-5.693198_pt1 | contig 22594 bp, 19 predicted proteins | sample MGYA00579296_ERZ1669248 | MGnify/ENA primary metagenome ERZ1669248 (study PRJEB41166, sample SAMN08046057) | hot springs metagenome | biome: hot spring; feature: neutral hot spring; material: thermophilic sediment; isolation source: thermophilic sediment from...
AAGATGTTTTTGAGGTCGTCGGTAAATATTATGCTGGTAGAATATCTCTAGAGGTAGTTAAGCCAGAATACATTGTAGCAGCTTTCGCCGCCTGGACGCTAATACCGTTTATAGCCGGGTTACTCAGGTTCAAAGTGAAGAATCTATCTAGCTAATTCCACACATATATCACAATTTTTTAAAAAAGCGAGAATACCCAGAGGTTGATTTTTTATTATTCACAGCTATATAAAAACAGTTCATGACGGCGGGCAACCACAGGTACAAGCCTCCACAAGCTCTAATCGAGTAAGACTCCTGTAGCTCATTGAAGTGGTTATTTAAAAATAGTTGTCTGATATCGAAAAGGGTTTAACCTCCGCTGAAAGCCTTGATAACTACTACCTCATGTATTCTGCATGCATCCTCCTCTGGTTTCACGGGGTTCCCGATGTCTGTTAGTATTACAAGGTTTTCTAGGTTAACCGGTAGCTTGAGCTCTCTGATCACCTTGTCAACTACTGCATAGATGGGTCTGCATTCCTCGAGCTCTATGCACTGTCTTTTCTTGTCTCCTCTTGTTAGACTACTGCTTAACTCTATACAGAACTCCATGGTCTACCCTTCGATCCTTTCCCTAAGCTCTCTAGCTACCTCGACGGCATCATATAGTTTTAGCCTTCTCAGGGTTTCCTCAGTAGGTATCCCGTATTCATCCCATCCAAGTCCCTTATAGTATTCAGCAAGCTTACTTCTGACATCTGATGGGTCTACTCTAGCTCCCTTATATGGCCCAGAGGGTAGTGGCTCGTAGAATCTCGGGGGGTTGTCGTCATGTATTCTTGGATCCCACGTGGCATCAGGGCCTCCCAGCAGTAATAGTATCCTTTGGAGTGAGAGTACTCTAGGAGCTATCTCACCATAGAACTCCTCCCTAGTTATATTCCACCCGGTTACAGTATTAAGGTATTTAATCATAGTGGAGTCATCGACTGCTGTGAACATGCATACTACGCCGCTATCTAGGAAGACGCTCCATGCTTCAGAGCTATCGTTATCTACTGGGAGACCGGCTACTGATGTATGGTCTCCTCCCTGCACAGAGCCCGCGTAAGCTATTGGCTGGGGGTAGTCTTTCCCACTTCTAATCCCATGCGCGCCTACACCTACTCCTTTCACCTGTACAGTATATCTAAGTAGCTCACCTGGATCAAGGTTCTTCAATCCAGCTATTTTAAGCGCAGCCCTATATGCCCCCTCTGCAAGTATGCTTCCCATACCCCTTCTATATGCTATATCCTCCAGTAGCCTCTTTAACGAGTTGAAGTCCCCCCATTTAAGCTCATAGCCTATGTCCTCTCTTGTTAAATATCCTTTCTCATATAGTTCCAGAGCGAATCCGAGGGTATTTCCAGTCTGGATACCGCATAAACCAAGCTCGTCAGCCATAGAGGAAAGTGCTATAACCTCCTCAACCCTGAATACACCTAGATTGCATCCAAGGTATGCGCCCATCTCGTAGTCTGGCCCATCAGTATAATATATCTTACCTTCGATCACCGTCTTACTGACCTTCATGCATGCAAGTGGGCAACCCCAGTCGGCCCACGGGTTTTTAACCCAGTGCTTAGATTCCAATGCTAGATGGCTAAAGTCCTTGTTGTTATGCCACTCCTCCCTCCAGTTCATAATGGGTTCTGAACTAGTATCATATCCTGTTTCCCACAGCCCTGCTGTTGTTCCCCACTGCCTGAATATCCTTCTCTGGGATACCCTCTCAACTACTTCACGCCATAGCTTTATATATTCCCCTTGATCAGCTACTCTTGGGAGAGGCCCGCATCCCTTTACAACTATTGCTTTAAGCTTCTTAGAGCCCATAACAGCCCCGTAGCCACCGTATCCCGCAGCATGGAACCATCTACTCATCACTGCCGCAGTCCTCACAAGGTTCTCACCGGCTGGCCCAATATAGAGCGATGGCTCATCGCTTCCAAGCTCTCTCCTTAAGGCTTCAAGGAGCCCTGAACCCTTGAGACCCCATAGCTTGCCTGCATCACGTATCTCAACATGTTCATCCTCTATATACAGGTACACTGGGTCCTGTGAAGCCCCTTTAATAATTATTCCATCATAGCCAGCGGCTTTCAATGAGAAAGCCACATCACTCGACACAGTTGACCCAATCACTCCATTACTCTGGGGGCTCTTGCCCGAGACAGCGAGTTTTATACCAGGGTAGAAGCCGGTTAAGGGGCCTGTTGCAATAATCAACATGTTCTCTGGGCCCAATGGATCTATTTCATGCCACTTCCTTCCCAGCTCCCTCCAGAGTATATATGTAGCCAGTCCCCTGCCTCCAATATACATCCTATATATGTACCCTGGTATTCTGGTTTCCCTAATACTCTTGCTTGATAGATCCACCTCAAGAAATCTACCTGTTAAACCATACGGGCTCAACGTGAATCACCCGAGAACCTTTTTCCTCAGCTCCTCAGCTATGATACCCGGGGGCCTCGCATAGAGCTTTACGACAGATGAAGCCGGTTTCCCCACAACCCTTAATGCATTATAGCCAGCCATATTGCACGCCTTAACACACTCTGGATCCCCACCGCAGAGGTCACATATCAACACGTGGCTCACTCCCTTCACGATCCTGGGTATCCTGCCAGGGCAGGCCTCAACGCACTTCCCACAGAGAGTACAGAGCCCGGTGTCAACGGTGACTCCACCTGTTGCCTCATTAACACGTAAGGCCTTGGTTGGACATGAATTCACACAAGGATAGTCTGGGCACTGGACACATAAGGATGGCACGGGGACACCTGGATAAGGCTCGTACACCTTGATCCTGGATGCCTCAGGCCATATCATGTTCTCGTGTTTCAGCGAGCAAGCTATCTCGCATAGCCTACAATCTGTGCACAGATTATAGTCGACCAGGATCCATAGCTGGCCTTTAACCGGCATACCTACACTCCCTATGTATTTTCTACACCATAGTAGTTAAATATCTAGCCTGGAATAGGTTTACAGTCGACGCTATATGAGAAATTTATAAGAGATATAGAAACCTGGTGTTTATAGGTTTGGTGCTTGCATTATAGCTGGATGATGGGGGGTTGCAACCAAGCATTGGGAGGAGGATCTCTGATCATCCCAAGTGCCCCGCAGATAACGTAAACCCTGAATAGATGCAGGGAACAGTAAGCCACCCTCTCAGGGCGGAGAGGAGGCCGGACGGATTTATTAAATCCTCTTAATGCTTACACCGGTTACACTGCCCCCCGATATAGTGATTAACGCGTAATATCCATGCATGAATGGACCTGGGTGAACTATCACTGTGCCACCGCTCCTAATCCATCCGGAGTGCTCGTGAATGTGGCCTGTTATCCAAAGTAAGGGCTGTCTGGCTGTCATGAATTCCCTGAATACCTTCGAGCCTATGTGTATGTTGTCTACTTCATCAAAGAAGCCGTTCACGGGTTGATGAGTGATCATTATGAGCCTGCCCGGATCAATACCACTGACCCTCCCTATTAAATCATTAAAGTCGTCCTCGCTGTACTCGATGAATGTGTTAAACGGTGATATACCCCCACCCCCTATCCCATAGAAGATGTATCCCTCTACCTCAACTGGCTTACCATGGATGTTTAGAATATTGTTTGATGTATCCAGGGAGCCAGTTAGCCGGGGGTCATCGCAGTTGCCTGGGATGAATAGAATCGGTGATCCCACTGCCTCATGTAGCTTCTCCAGTATCTTGATAGCTATGTTAGCCGGCTTAAAGTATGTTATGTCGCCTGCTACAATTGTGAGCCCAACTCCGCCTGCCTCCTCAACAAGTTTGGCGAGAGCCTTAAACCTCTGGGTCCTCTCATGTATGTCAGAGAGTGCTAGGATGCTCAGCATGATACTTCACCATGGGTGCTGAATAAATATAATCAAGCCAGGGATTAATCAATATGGACTATGGTTAGGGGAGTTGAGACATGGCTAACTGCAGTATATGTGGGCGTCCAGCAATATATGTGAACCCCGTTAACAATAAGGCTTACTGCAGAAACCACTTCATCGAGTACTTTGAGAAGAAGGTTAAGAAGACCATTAGGAAATACCGTATGCTGGATAAAAACGAGCATATAATAGTGGCTGTGAGCGGTGGGAAAGACTCAATAGCCCTCCTACACGTACTCCACAAGTTATCGAGGAAGATGCCCGGCTGGCGTGTCACGGCTGTACTTGTAGATGAGGGTATAAAGGGGTATAGGGAGAAGACTGTGGAGAACCTTGTTGCATATGCCGCGAAGAACAAGGTTGACTACCATATAGTATCCTTTAAGGAGTATATTGGTGCATCACTTGATGAAATAGTTGAGAAAGGGAGAGCGAGAGGTCTCCCATACCTCCCCTGTAGCTACTGCGGGGTTTTCCGCAGATACGTCCTCAATAAGGCTGCTAGAAGACTGGGTGGGACGGTTATAGCTACAGCCCACAACCTCGACGATGTTATTCAAACATTCTTAATGAATATTGTCTCGAACAGTGTTGATAAAATATATAAGCTAACACCGGTTATAAGCGATGAAGAAGGGGGCTTCATTAAGAGGATAAAGCCGTTCTACACTGTCCTTGAGAAGGAGTCAGCCCTCTACGCATTGCTGAATGGATTAATAGAGCCTGAGTATGTTCAGTGCCCGTATGCGGAGTATAATATCAGGTTCACTATCAGGAAGTTAATAAACGAGCTCGAGGATAAGCATCCAGGCGTAAAGTACGGGCTACTCAACAGCCTCATATCCCTCACGCAGGAAAAGCAAACCAGGGACACCGTGAACAAGAAGCAAGTATGCAAGATATGCGGAGAACCCTCCTCACATCCAGTATGTAGAGCCTGCCTCTACAGGTACGAGCTCGGCTTAACGACTAGTGAGGAAGCAGACAGGATAACCGAGTTAATCAGGGAAAACCCGGTGTTAAAGAAGTACGTATATCTAAAACAGTCTTCCTAACCAGTCAACTCAGAACCACCATATTCAGCTATCCAGGCATTCCTGTAGACCGGGTCTATGAACATGTATTCCCTGCCATCTATGAGGATGTATGGGTATCTGCGGTGTTCAAGAATACTTTGAGAATAGATGTCTCACCGATCCTTCTAACTGTTACATCCATGTAACTAAGTCACATGGATGTAACCTAACAAATATCACTGTTGAATACTTTCAACGGTATTTAGCTATACACTTAAACAATGATTAATCTAATGCATGAAAAACACGGAGTGGTCAATGTACACGGGCTACTCGTATCTCAATGCTACTGCAGGCGGTATCTTCATAGCGCGGTAAGCTGGGAATATTGATCCAAGTATGCCTGTTAATATGGTTAGCAATATTGTTTCAGCCATAAGCTCTACGGTTATCTTTGGTGAAGCCTGTATGCTTATGGTGAAGGCTTCCCCGCTTGATATAACTAGCCCGTGAGTTGATAGGAGATGCGCACCGATAAAACCTACTAGTACACCTATGGCGCACCCGATAATACTCATCGTGACACCCTCCATTATTATCAGGGCAAGTACCTGGGTATCCTTGAATCCAAGGGCCTTCATAACACCTATCTCTCTTGTACGCTCCACGACGCTGGTTATCATTGTTGAAGCAGTTCCCGCTACAGCTACAGCGAATGCCGATAGGGTGGCTGCGAAGGTTATAAAGTTGACTGCTGAGACAATGCTTGAGGCTATCCTAGCTATGGCTAGGAAGGAGATCACGTCGAGGTTGCCACCGTACATGCTTCTTATCCTGTTCGATACCTCGTCGACTATATTTGGTGATTCAGCGAGTAGAAGGATACCGCTCCAGTCTTTTACGCCAAGCATTTTCTCAACTGTATTCATGGGCACGAAGATTGTTTGATCAGGGTTTAGAAAGGCTGCACCCCCATATTTATCTAGTACACCGGATACAACGACACTGAGCCTTTTAACCTCTACTTTACCACCTGTCTTGACCTGGTAGACCGTGACTGAGACCACATCACCTACACTGTACTCTGGCTCACCGTTATCACTGTAAGCTATCTTATAACCCACCAGTGCTCTACCGAGATCGCTTTCGGAGGGAGTTCTACCCTCTTTAACTGTGAGGCTGGTTAAAGCTTTCAGTAGGAAATCCGGGTTCACCCCATAGATGAAGACGGTTTTCTTCTCGCCTCCAATATACATTTCGCCCTGTGTCGAATAGAATGGCGACGCATCGACCACTCCTTCTATGTTTTTAAGCGTATCCAAGTCATCCTGTGTAAGCTTGTAATCCCTGCTTGGTGTTACAACTATGAGGTTTTGCCCGAGTCCCATGATACTGTTGACTATGAAATCACCGTAGCCCGAAGTGACGCCTCCTATGGTCATCAAAGCCATGGGACCTATGGCTATTCCTATGATTGTTAAAACCGCCCTGAGTTTCTTCTCCGAGAGCGTCCTGATGCTAAGCTTTAATATATCGCTAACCAGCATTTTCACCAACCGTGATCCTGTGTCTGCTTATATACCTATATAGCAGGTAAAACACGGCGACAAGGAATAGCGCCACAACTAATATCACAGCTAGGTAGTAGTATCCTTCAATACCGCTGGACTGTGGCATCGTCGTGGTTTGCTGATGCACTAATTGCACCGGTATATCATAGCGGAGTGTATACAATGTATTGTACTCGTCCTTGAACTCTATGATCAAGCTACAGTTATCCAGGTACCTGGATGAGTATAGGTCTACTCTGAAGGGTGTCTGTGATGATGGATCTATGTCTCCTATAAACATATAGCCGGATGCATCCCCATAGAATACTTTCACGTACACGCTTCTAGCTTGTGCGAGACCAGTGTTGAGTATTATCCCGTTAACACTGAGTTTCCCAGCATTATCATAGTATCTTGCACTAGTATCCTCGACTAGCTCAAGGTTTATGAATGGCCTTATAATGGCTGAGAGCGTGGTATTGATGGATCCAATGTAGCCATATACGTCGCGGTATATTAATGAGACAGTGAACACGGCTGATGAAGGAGAGGCTGTGACTCCTCCCCCGATGCTTATTGAGACAGGGTTGTATATAAGCTCGTATCTGATTTTGACACTCGAGTTACCGGGTATCATGTCAACGTATTTAACAGCTCCCTGTGGTATCGCATTGTTTGATGCAGGTATTAACGCGATGTATACATTGTAAACTGGCGAATCATACTCGTTGACCACGTCTATATCCAGTATGCCGGATCCATTCGCGAAGTATACGATTGGAGAAGCCGGGTGTACGGTGAGTAATGGAGGCTGGTACTGTATCTGCATGGCTAGCGTTGAGTTCACGCTGTAAACGTATCCCCAGTGATCAGTGAATGAAAGCGTGAAAGGCACCTCGTATAAACCGGCTGAGGCATTTAATATATTGAGCCTGGCAATGAAAACCATCAGATCTCCCCTCTGGACACTGGCCGGTTGCTGAGCCTGCGTAGCTTGCAACATTTGAAGGATCCCGGATAAGTCTGGAACCCCTTCCTGTAGGATCTGCTGGAGCTGCTGACTCGGTATAATACTGCTAGGTGTTACAGTGGCTTCCCGTGAACCCGTTAATGCATCACTGAGTCCCTGGGGCAGGTATAGTGTTAGAACTGGGTTTGAGATAGAGGGGAATCCATTGTTCCTCACCACAACCATGTAGCTGACCCCTCTCCCGCCCTCCGTGGGTGCTCCGCCAACCCATCCAGCTTTTACAACCTCCACAGTGTTTTCCAAGCTACTGATGGTGAATAATAATGGTTCCCTAATACTCCTCCTGAATCCCCCGCCAACATACTGCACGTAGTAGTCGATGTTGAGGTATCCCATATACTGACCCGGCTTACTACACTTTACATCAATAGTGTAACTTATGCCCACAGATTGAAGACTGTTAACTGGTCCAGGTATATACGTAGTATTATTCACGCCCTCATGAAGCAACATGCATAAGGGTGGCTCGATAGAAACCCATAGAGAGTATACAGGGTATGGCTCCAGATTGGCTAATTGTACCGTGAACACAGCCCCCCTCTCACCTGGATAAACAGGGTTGTTACCGGCCCATGATGAAGAGGCGACCCTCACGCCTTCCCCAGCTCTATACTCCGGCAGTAGTAGGCTGAAGCTGAGCGACTCATTAAAGTATATCCCTGTATTAAACGCGTTGACACGGTATCTAGCTGTTACATTAAAGTACTTCACACCCGGTGTAGCACTCGATAGATCCAGGTAAAATACTGCCTGGCACGTGGAGCCCGGTGGCAGAGTGGTTGCACAAGTAGTGTTCCTTGTAAGGGGTGTGACATCGCTCGGGGTAGTTATCTCCAGCTCTAGGCTTGAAACCTGGTATATCCCGGTATTGGTTACCTTGATGGTTAAACCAGCTCTCGGGTTGCCTGGATATATATACGTCGGCGTTCCATCGCCCCAGAAATAATCTGTTAACTCTAATATAGGCCTCCACCCTAAGAGCTCCCCAGGATCAGAAACCCTTACCCCGATAGTGAACGCCAACTCGACGTACTTTGTTGAGCCATCGTTATTCACTAAGAAGCCTCTTAGAGTCATATATGCCTCGTAGGTTCCCGGGGAGGCATCGAGAGCGATATCTATGCCTGTGAAAACTATTTCTGTGAGCGAGTACTGGTTCACAACAATATTTCTCACCACTAGTTCACCGGGTCTAAACACCATTGGAAGCCTGAGCACAACATCGCCGTCTCTAATGCTGAACCCCTCATTGTTCAACAGCGTTACTGTGATGCCTAAGCCGGTGGCACCTGGGTACGCGGTTGAAGTAGACCATGTTGTATTAACGATCCTTACATTTAGTTCCGGAGAGGTTTCCAACGGTATCACCAGTCTCATGGAATATGATGCCGGATACCATGATTGATCCCTATTAACCATGCAGTTGAGCTCGATGTATGCTTCAACAACACCAGTGTCTTCCGCGATATTCAACCCCGTGATTCTTAATTCAAGGGTGTCCATGTATGAGAGCGCTTGTGAAACCTCTTGTATAATGGTTCTACTCCCATTCCCTGTGAATGCGCCATTCAGTTCCGTGGTAAGGTATAATATCCTCACCGTGTTCGGCTCGAGGGATTGGATAACGAATCTTATACCTGTACTGTTTAAGCCGGGTAATGGGTACTGTGCTGTAAGCGAGTAATCTAGAACCCTGATATCTAAGGGTGGAGTTGACCCTACGGTGATTTGAAAGACTAATTCTCCATCATCCCTATACGTTACCCCGTCGCTAGTGGATAACTCGGCTGAGACATGAATACTGACAGTGTAAGAACCCGGCTGTGTATATGGTTTAATCTGTATGTTATTGAATAATACGGAGGCCGATCCACCTGGATCAACGCTCCCGGTGTAAGAGGTGTTAGCCTCGGAGGGTGTGAAGTATTCTCCAGGTAGCTCTAGTGTTAGATCCATTGATGTAATAGTTGTATTACCGTTATTGACCAGTTTAACGTAGAGGCTCACCGGGTTTGAACCCGGATACCCGTAGGGTGTGAAGTATGTCTTCTCAACTGTTAAAACCAGCTGCGGGTAAGGTGAGACCGTAACCGGTATTGCCAGAGCATAGTACTCCAGTGCTGATGAACCCTCGATATAGTATGAGATATTCAGTGTGAAATAGTATTCCCCAGGTATAGTATTCCTCGATACATCAATGGTGTACGTAAAGCGGAGTACATCGCCCGGTGAGATCTTATGGATGTATGTGCCATTGGTGTATGCTCCACTAGTGCACTGAGACCCCCTGGTCGTGAAGCCATCCGGTAGAACTAGACACGCGTAGGGTGAGATCGCGTTGTTTGAACCGGTATACCTGAGGTCTACTGTTAAAATAGTTGCAGAGCTACCGGGGTAAACGTCTCCACCGCTCCTCGACCTATAGGAATACCCTTCCAACACCCAATCGCTTGCCTGCTGGTAGACCAGTGGGGTCTGGATTAGATAGTTCGTAAAGAGTAGAAGTATTAGTATACGGGGTATAAGCGCTCTGGACACCATAAATAATCCCCTCAGGAGTTATTCACGTGGTTCTTAAAATACATTTCTCACTCCTCGGCTCCTCGACTGATTTAACCACTCCATCCCTTAACACTACTATCTTCTTTGTGCAGTTAGCTATCTCCGGGTCATGTGTGACAATAATTATTGTTAACCCGGCGTCGTTTAGCCTGAGGAAGGTATCCATTACAAGTCTAGCTGATGATCTATCGAGGTTGCCTGTTGGCTCATCCGCGAGGATTACCTCGGGCTCTCCAACTATGGCCCTAGCAATTGCTACTCTCTGTTGCTGGCCACCGCTTAACTGATTAGGCTTCTTGGGCAGCCATGATTCATCGCCGCCGGCCATTTTAAGTGCTTCAATAACCCTTCTAACCCTGATGTTTCTCGGTATACCCCTGGGTATTAATGGAAGCTCAATATTCTCTAGCACTGTGAGCCTATTGATCAGGTTGAACTGCTGGAAGACGAAGCCTATCTTCCTATTCCTTATATCAGCTATCTCATTACTGCTTAAGCCCGTTACATCCCGACCCTCGATTATTATCCTTCCGGATGTCGGTTTATCTAGTAGTCCAAGCATATTCAACAGTGTTGATTTCCCTGAACCGCTTGGACCCATAATCGCTGTTAAATCACCCTTGCAGACGCTGAAGGAAACCCCTTTCAACGCCCGTGTCTCAACGTCTCCGACCCTATATATTTTCCAAATATTCTCAAGCCTCATTACCTCGCTCATAGGGCACACCTTTATCCATAAATATTTCCATCATGAAGTAATATTTATAAATATATATTAATTTAAATATTTTCTGAGGTAGCTGTAAATGAATAGAATAAGGCATAGAGGGAAATACGTTGAGCTATTAATACTGGATATGTCGCGTGGAGGCCGTATCCACGGGTATTACCTATTGAAGAAGATAAGGGAGGAGACAGGGCTACCAGTGAATCCAGGCCTAATATATCCATTACTAAAGGGCATGGTTGAAAAGGGCCTGATCAAGGCGGAAGAGAGTTTCGAGAAAGGGAGACGTAAGATAGTGTTCAGGATCACTGAGAAAGGTGAAAAATACCTAGAGGAAAACAAGCAGGAGCTCGAAATAGCTAGGAAATACTTTGAGAAGCTGAAACTAGCCAAGGAGGTAGGGCTCACTAAACTGGTGGCCAGGCTAATAAGGATCTTCGAGAAAATAGATCAGCTAACCCCTGAGCAATTAGAGGTTGTCAGAGGCATCACAAGGGAGCTGGAGGCTAAATTAATAGATATAGATATTGCAGGTGAGTAAGTGATGCAGGATATAGTTATCGTTGAAAACCTTGTTAAGAGGTTCAGGGATGTCATAGCAGTGAACAATATATCATTTAAAATAGAGAAAGGTGAAATATTCGCCCTACTAGGGCCAAACGGTGCCGGTAAAACGACGACTATACATATAATATCAACGATACTAAGGCCGACTAGCGGGAGGGTCCTCGTAGCAGGCCATGACGTGCTCAGGGAGCCTGGCGAGGTTAGGAAGAAGATTGGCATAGTTTTCCAAGAACCCAGCCTCGATAACCAGTTGACAGCATATGATAACATGTATATACATGGGAGGCTTTACGGGCTCGGTGGGGAAGAGTTAAGGGAAAAAATAATGAGGCTACTCGAATTTGTCAACCTCGAGGAGTACGCGTGGAAGAAGGTCGTATACTTCAGCGGCGGGATGAAGAGAAGGCTTGAGATAGCTAGGAGCCTTCTTCACGAGCCAGAGATACTAATATTAGATGAACCCACGATAGGATTAGATCCTCAGTCAAGGGCTAAGATATGGGATTATATAAGGGAGCTGAGGAAGCTCCATAATATGACGATCCTGTTGACGACACACTACATGGATGAAGCCGAGGAACTTGCTCACAGGGTGGCAATAATGGATCACGGTAAGATAATAGCCCTTGACACGCCCGATGGATTAAAGAATATGCTTGGCAAAGACGTCGTGTATCTTAATGTAAATGGAGGTAGGGACTTCTGTAGCGCTATAAGTTTTGTTAAGGAGTGTAGAAAACTCGGTGAAAACAGATATGAGCTACTGGTGGATAATGCTTCAAAACTTATACCAGAGATCATAGCTACCGCCTCATCCATGGGGCTGGAGATAACGGAGGTATCCTATAAGAGGCCCTCTCTCAACGAAGTATTCCTACATCTCACAGGAAGAGAGTTAAGGGATAGCCTTGAAGCATCGGCTCCCATGGCTTTCAGGGGTAGGAGGTGGCGTTAAATGAACGGCTTCAACGCGTTTGCCTCATTATTCTATAGGCAGGTTAAAAGATGGGCTAGCTCCCGCTCTAGACTCATCTCAACGATAATACAGCCACTGCTCTGGCTGGTGTTCCTCGGCCTGGGCTTCGGCGGAGTATTCAATCCAGAGAACATTAATACCTCGGCCTTAGGGATCAACGCTACCGTAATGCCGGTGCCAGTAAATGTTACTGGCATCGTGTCAAGATACTTTAACATGGTTTTCGGCGGTATAGACTACGTAACGTTCATGGTTAGCGGCATGGTTGCGATGACAGCATTCATGGGTAGCTTTATAGCCGGTATAAGCGTGATATGGGATAAGCAATTCGGCTTCCTCAAGGAGACCCTGGTGGCACCAGCTCCTAGAAGCGTTGTAATAGCTGGAAGGATATTTGGCGATGCATTCGTCAACACTCTGCAGTCAGCCATCATAATAACGCTGGCACTGCTCTTCACAAATAACATAAGGATAACTGGGATACCCATATCACTACTATACGTCTTCATAATGGCGGTGGGGTTCACTGGCCTAGGGACAGCTATATCGCTTAAATTCAGTAGTATGGAGGGATTCCAGATGATTGTCAACATAATTACAATGCCCTTGATGTTTATGAGTGGAGTCTTCTACCCGGTTAAATCCATGCCTACATGGATGCAGTATGTTGCAATGTTTAATCCATTAACATATGCCGTACATGCTTCAAGGTACTGGCTCACCGGTGCTGATGTAGGCTTCGACTACATGAACCCACTGGTCGACATAGTAGTTTTATCGATTATATCGGTTGTCCTCCTAGTAGTCGCTATGAGGATGTTTGAGAGGGCTACAATCGAGGATTAATTTCATTGATTATTTAAAAACCAACAACCTCTTTTTATCCCTTCTATCGAAAATATTTAAATAATAATTAACAATGAATACAAATGGTGGTGCTAACAATGAACATGCGGAGATACAGGGCGTTATTCATTGATGCATCAACTAGGAAGCACTGGGTTGAGGAGTATGAGTTAAATGAAGTGTACTCGCCGATATCGCTAGGACTCAAGCTTCATATGGAGAGGTATAGATCATGGAGCAAGCCTATCTACCACTCCGATAACGCATTAATTCTCGGGGCTGGTTTGTTCACTGGATCAAAGATGTATGGCGTGCATAGATTTGTAGCAGTGTTTAGAAGCCCATTAACCAAAGGGTTACATGTATCCGAGATGGGTGGTGCTGCATTCCAGTTCAAGATTAATGCTGACGCGGTAGTTATAGTGGGTAGATCAGAGACACCCCTCATAGTTAAGATCTATGATCAGGGCAACGGCGAGCCGGTTGTAGAGTTTCACGAGATACAGGAGGAGACGCTTGAACATGTCTGGAAGGGATACGGTGGCTTCAAAGGCATATACGCGCTACAGCAGTACCTTAGCGATCACTTCAAGGGTTTCTACGAGGAGTTTAACGGGAGATCCATACTGGTTGGCCCGGCCTCCAAGTATACTAATATAGGTGCTCTTGCCTCGGTAACGCTAAACAAGGGTAGGATGGATCATGGGAGCGAGGACTTCGCGGCTAGAGCTGGTGGCGGGAGTATACTGTACAGGGCACATGGGGTTGCAGCAATAATCTATGGAGGTAGGTATGATAGAAGCACCAAGGTACCCAAGGAGCTCAGTGATACAAGGGAGCTCGACAAGTTATTCATGGAGTTAACCAAGCAACCATATACTCAGGCAGTGATTAATGCCGGTGTGAAATACAGGTATGACCCGAAGCTAAACACTGGTGGCACACTCGGCGGAAACTATCCGCATCTCAAGGCAACGACACCTATGTTTAACTGGAAGATGATATATCTGCCTAAGGATCTAAGAGAAAAGTTACACGAATTGATCATGAAGTATATGTGGGAGCCATTCAACAGGGAGGCCATTGAAACCAGGAGCTGGAAGACATGCGGCGAACCATGTCCACTGGCATGCAAGAAGGTGAGGCTGGGTAAGTACAAGAGCGACTACGAGCCATATAATGGATTAGGCCCCATTATAGGGGTACTAGACATACATGAAGCCGAGAAAGTGGTTGAATTAGCTGATGCATACGGCTTCGACGCAATAGAGCTGGGCCAGATCATAGGATTTCTGTTTGAAGCCATGGATAAGGGATTACTTAGACCAGAGGAGATAGGGCTACCCGGTAAGCCATTCTTTGACCCGGCATCATACAGTATAGAGCATGCAAGAGTTAACGCTGAGCTAGCTGTGAAGATAATTGAACAACTCGCCTTCGGGAGTAATCCATTACTCCGCCTCATAGGCGAGAGGGGATTGAGGTCGGCTGCCAAGATACTGGATATATTATATAGGGAGAGGACAATAGAGAGGAAGACAAGGTTCAGTGATATACCTATATACGCTGCATTCGGCGAAGAAGGCCATATAACACCCAACTACTACTGGACACCCGGCCTAGTAGCCCCACTAGTGGTTCTAGGCAAGTACTGGACGGTTTATAGTGGCGTATTTATGGAGCCCGAGGAGTTCGCGTCAAAATCCATTGAGAGAGCCATATACGAAGCATTAATAGCTGATATGGGGCTCTGCAGGTTCCATAGAGGTTGGGCTGAGAAAGCCATACCAGTGATACTCGAGAAATACTATGGTGTTGAAAAGCCGCTTGAAAAGACACGTGAGCTATATAAGAAGATAGCGGAATACCAGAAGCTAGCTGGAGCTCTACCAGTCTTCTGGGATTCAGGAAAGATAATAGACTTCATGGCTCTTGCGGCTGAAGAATATGGTAATGTAGAGTGGGGTGGAAAGTTCAAGGTGAATAAGGAGGCAGCTGCAAGAGAGTGGTGGGAGCGCTTCTACAGGAAGCTTGAGGAGTTAACCAGCTGACATCCTCCCCGCCTTAAAGGGCAAGGCTTTCAGTTGTAAAACCATCACTTTTACCGCCTTGATTCTCCTTTTTATTGGCTTAGACTATTCTTAGTTTACTTGAAAAAGGGGTCTGTAATGCCCAGCGCGTCAACTAGTATACAGGAGTGCATACTACGGGGATTAGTGAGAGCTGTAAAGGATTCAACCGGGATCGAGGAGGAAGTAGTTGAAAAATATATTATTGAAGGCAAGATAAGGATAGCCCCGACACCTGATCCAAGGATGGGTGATTATGGAGTAGCCTTACACATAGTGTTCAAAAACTATCCAAGGGATAAATGGGAGGAGATCGGGTCCCTGATAGCGAGGAAGCTTCTCGAGTACTCAGCTGAGGAATGCAGGCTTAGAAACACCGTGTATGTTAACGGCTATATCAACGTGGAAGTAGACTACTCCACTATATTCAAGTCGTTCATGGAGTCGCTGCTCTCGGGCAGATTGCTCTCCGAGCTAAGGAGCATCGGCTTCGGTAAAAACATTGTTGTAGAGCATACAAGCGCTAACCCGGTTCACCCCCTGCATATTGGCAGCGGTAGAAACAGTGTAATAGGCGACACCTATGCTAGGCTTCTTAAATACCTCGGCTTCAACGTGGTGAGGCTCTTCTACGTTAATGACCTCGGGCGCCAGGTAGCAGTATTAGCTTACGGGGTCAGCAAGCTGAGGTCTCAGGGCATCGTGCCGAGGCCCGGCTTGAAAATAGATCACTGGTATGGCATAGTATATGCTTTAACAAACATATTCATAGAGGAAGACAGAATAGCACATGAACTAGGCATGCTCTCACTAGAGTTGAACAAGCTACTTGAGGAACTAGAGAACACGCTACAAGGGTTAGCCGGAGAAGCGGATTCACCAGCTCTGAAAAAGTTGCATTCAAAGATACATATCCTCGCAAGTAAGACGCGTCTAAAGCACGATACTGTTAAAATACTGGGAGAGCTAATCAAGGAGCTGAGACATCAGAGTGAAAGCTGGGAGAAGCTTCCAGACATCCTTAACGAATATAGTAGAAGGGTAGGTGAGCTGGCTACTAGGTACAGGGAGCTCTACAAGGAGTATGTGGAGTATGTAAAGGCTAAGAGCACCCTATGCAGGGACTACCATGAAATATGCAGGGGGCTACAGCAAGGGTTCAGGGGTTACGAGGATGCTGAGCGAGAGATATCAGAGATCATGAAGAGGGCTGAAGGAGGTGATCCCGAGGTAAGGCGTCTCCTCAGAGATATATCAGGGAATGTGTTAAGGGGCTTTATTGAGACCCTAGAAAAGATCAATATTGGATTCGACGGCTTCGATTATGAGTCAAGCGATGAAGTACTCGAGTTATCGAAGGGCATTGTTGACGAAGTAGTTAAGACAGCGTATACTAGGATAGTTGATGGAGCCGTAGAAGTTGATCTCAACAAGGCTGGTGAGGAAAACAAGTATGTTAGAAGCCTCTTCCACCCTGATCAACCCGGTAGATTCATTATTAGGAGGCGGGATGGGACCACTCTTTATGTTACAAGGGATATAGCCTATACATTAATCAAGTTTAAGAGGTATAATGCTGAGAGAGTATACAATGTCATAGCCGTGGAACAAGCTAGGGCACAGAAACAGCTAAAGGCGATACTCTACCTACTCGGCTATGAGAGGGAAGCCGATAACCTGGTGCACTTCTCATATGAAATGGTCCACTTGAAAAATATGAGGATGAGCGGTAGGAGGGGCATATACTATACAATGGATGAGTTATTAATGGATATGGAGGATTCAATAGTGGCGAGGGGTATTGAGGGATCGAGTAGCTTTAAGCAGGAGGCTGAAGGCAAGTACATTGATTTAATGGAGACAGCTAGAATGCTAGCGGTAAACAATGTGCGTGCACTACTTCTATCAGTTGAACCAGGTAAGGTCTTATCTTTCGATCCAAGCAAAATAGGTAGTTTTGAACACGGTATAACGGTTACCTATGGATTAGTAAGGGCTCAGAGCATACTTAGGAAGCTATGGGGGCTTGAGCCACTAGTGGAAATCAATGCAGTGAGATCCAGGAGTATTGAGATCTATACATCACTTAACACTGAAAGCATGGAGTTTAATACTGAAGAAAAGCAGATACTTGAGATGCTTGTAGGCTATCCCCGTGTGTTAAGAGAGGCTTACGAGTACATGAGGCCAGATAAACTCCTAGAGTATGCTGTAGAGTTATCGCTGTTCTTCAATAGAATGTATGAGAAGCACAGGGTTATAGGCGAGCCAGATGCCGTTAAGAAGGCCGTCAGGGTGCTGCTAACGGTAGCGGTGTTCCTGGTGCTGGCTGATCTCGCTGAGATAATGGGGTTCCATAAGTTGAAGAAACTATAACCCTGGAGCTGAAAGCTTTGACCAGTATTCGTGGAGACATCTTTTTATTCCCAGTAGTATGGGTCGCGATAAGCTCGGCAAGCATACTTGTAGTCCTCTCCAATGAACCCGGTGAGGTATGCGCGTTCTGGAGGCTATTCTTCTCCTCGCTGACCCTGCTACCGTTATGGATTCAGGCAAAGAAGCATGTGAAAATGTATCATGTAGCATCGGGGATCGCTTTATCACTGCATTTCATACTATGGATGAGAAGCCTCTTCCTGATACCCGTCTACACCAGTACATTGCTTGTCGTGGTTTACCCGCTTTACTCTCTGGTGGTAGATATACTTGTCTATAAGTATAGGCCAAGCCTAATCCAGCTACTTGGATTCGCTGGAGGCGTTACCTCTCTCACGCTTTTTCTCGGGGTTAACAGGCTAGCTTTAAGCCAGGGTGCTGTACTCTCCCTCTTAGCCGGGTTATCTGTAACACTGTATTTCGAGCTGGGCAGATATGCCAGGGGGATTGTGAAGGAGTCTCTTGTGGAGTATGCCTTCCCAACATATATGTCTGCAACTGTTTTCACAGCATTATATAATATTGTATCCGGTTCAAGGATACTGCCGAGCAGCCACTTATCCTATCTATACTTCATCCTGATGGCATTAATCCCCATGATGCTCGGGCACACCTTAATGAACTATCTTCTAAAACACTATCCCGTGTATCTTGTTACATCGGTGTCTCTTGGAGAACCGTTTGGAGCCGGGTTGCTTGCATACATGGTGCTGGGGCAGCGCATCTCATTATATAACCTGGCTACCGGCTTATTAACAATCGTATCTCTTATAGCTATAATACGTGGTTATAGATAGGGGATTACGGGAGTGGTGTAGTTGGATAGAAGGCTTACAACACTTATAAGTGTTGATGACGCGGTGGAACTACTTGCCAGGACTCTAAGCGGGGCAGTAAGCCTGGAACCCGAAGAGGTAAGAGTGCTTGAAGCAGTTGGCAGGATAATAGCTGAACCGGTGGAAGCCGAAATAGATATACCTCCATTTAATAGGAGCGCCGTGGATGGATATGCTGTCCAGGCAGGCGATACAGTTAATGCATCAGTGTATAACCCGGTTGAGCTAGTATTAAAAGGAGTTCTCACAGCAAGCGATAAGCCTCCAAGCGAATGCGTGGAGCCAGGTGAAGCAGTAAGAGTTCACACGGGTTCACCTATACCGTGCGGAGCCAACGCGGTGGTCATGGATGAGGATGTAGAGGTTAAGGATGGTAGCATAGTAGTGTACAAGCCGGTATCGCCCGGTCAAAACATATCAAGGAGAGGTGAGGACTTCGTCAAGGGAGACGTCATCATAGCCAGGGGTACCATATTGAACCCGGTGCATATAGGAGTTATCTCAAGCATTGGAGTAGACAGGGTAAAAGTGTATAGAAGGCTTAGAATAGGTGTTTTAACATCAGGTAACGAGGTATGCGAGCCTGGGATAGATAGGGACTGCGATACCCTCATATATAACTCGTCGGCTAGGCTTATCACGGCCCTCCTCCGTCAGAGCAGGTTTATCGATGTGAAGTATTATGGTGTCTTCCCGGATGACCCGGAAATACTATCCAATGCTGTAGTGGAGGCATCCATGGAGAATGACCTAGTTGTTACGACAGGGGGCACCGGGATCAGTGAAGGCGATGCATTAATCGATGCCATGTTAAATACAGGTAAAATAGTCTTTAGAGGAGTCAAGATGAGGCCTGGTAGGCCTACCACGCTCTCGTTGATAAACAATAAGCCGGCTCTCCATTTATCAGGCTACCCTGTAGCGGCTTGGACAGGGTATGAAGCCATACTCATCCCAGCTGTCAGGAAGTGGCTTGGGTTAAAAGGATTGGAGAGACCAGTGGTATATGCAAGGCTTTCACGTAGAATACCTAACACAGTAGGGTACAGGAGCTACATAAGGGTTATACTGAGAGACGCTGAGGGAGAATATGTGGCGGAACCCTACATGCTCAGGGGTAGCGGGATATTATCTAGTCTGCTCAAGAGTCACGGCTACATAGTTATACCTGAGAATGTTGAAGGGGTTGAAAAAGACTCAGTGGTACCTGTCCATCTTTTCTAAATCTAACATCAGTATTTGGCTAGGCATTCACAGCAATCATATTGTCCTGGTTAAGGCCTCTACCTCGTAGAGGCTTGAGGGAGGTTTATTAAGCAATGGAATACATGCATGGTGTACAGGTATTTCACACGATTCGCTGATGATATCAAATACTTCTGATCCGGACATGATTAATAGCCTGGGATTCACTCCGTGTATTTCCCTAAGGGTCTTTATGATCTCCTTGACCTCGTAGAACGGTAGGGGTTCAGGGTTTGCTACAATTATATAGCTCGTCTTATCCAGGTTCTTCAAGCTTGTGGAGAGACCTAAGATAAGTATCCCTGAGTTCAACGAGTTTATCGAGCACTGGGTCCCTTATATCTCGGCTCCCTTCCCTTACCTTCTCAAAAATACAGGGGCTCAGAGTTCGAAGCTATTTTCCACGCAGTCCCTTGATGAAGAGTATTGTACCGGAGAACACAGGCCATACTATCTGGTATGCATAAATATATTTACCTGGGTTCAACGGATCCGGTATTTGAGGGTACGCTAGGGCGAAGCCTAATAGTATCGGTATAAGCGAGGCAATCCATCTATTAGCTAGCACCCTGTGAAGCTGGGCACTCCGTGGTTTAACCCAGTCGAATAACTCTACCCACACTAATCTAGCAAGCCTACCTAATTGCCAGGTTCCTTACAAGTAAATATTGATAGGCTGGATATACTGCTCAAGGACGCTGAGTTGAAGCCTAGACGGTGTCACATAGTATCTAGGAAATGGTTTAAACTACCGAGACAGGATCATCTAAGTGTTGAGGGGTTAAAAAGAGAACCGTAGAACACGAGGGCGAGGAATACTACGTGTACTACGAGAATGCGAGGGATAGGGATCTCTTGGTTAACTTATTGGTGAGCATGGGGAATAAGTATATCAGGATACCAAGCATCCCTGAGGAAAACGCGGTGTCGCTGGCTATGAGGGTCAATTCAGATGTAGTCGAGAAGGCTGTAAGGGATCTAGCAAGAATGCTCAGGGATCTTAGCAGGTAGCATTTCTCAACCTAAACTCTAGCTGCGCTGGCCAATTCCCTATATAGTTTTAGAAGTAACCGGAGTACAGGGCCGATCAACGGTATCGTTCTTGCCAGCAAATCTAGTAAGCCGAGCTCGATCTCTTCAATAATATTGAAGAATCCACTGCACAGCGTGAATAATACCAGGTAGAGTATGAAGCCCAGGAGAGCCTGTATTATGTAGAACTGGATCCATCCTACAATGTATTTCGAGAACACGCCCGTTATCAAGGAGAGAGCCAGCAATATTGAGGCTTTGCTTATCGAGGGCTTCACCCCATGCTTGAGGTATCCGTGGTATGCTAACACCATGGAGGATAAGAGTGGGTAGAGTCCCTGGGCAAGCGCGATGCCCTGGAGACCCATGATGCCTGAGAGGACTATGGAGAATACCGTGCCGGTAGTCATTAACGCTAGCCCGTAGCCTGCTAATGGCTTCTTATCATTATAAATCCAGTATATGCTCCCATACACTGTTTGCAGGGGCCAGGCGAGGAGACTTATAGACATGTACGCGAAGAATAATGGGGCCGTGGAGTAGTTTCTCCCATATACAGAATAAATTATGCTGTCCGCGAATAATACCACGTATACTGTTACAGGTATTGTAAGGGTTAGCAACACGTTTAACACAAGGTTACTGGTTTCCTTTAACCACCCATTATTAAGCTTCTTCGCCAGAAGCGGGGTAAGGGGTGTGGCTAACGATCCCAGGACTGATGTGATGGCTCCGAGGAAAGCGCTTGAGGCATTATAATTACCTACCATGTAATTTCCTGTTTCGCCGAGATTACTAGTCGTATATGCTATAAGGAAGCTAATTAGTCTCCCAACAATAGCTCCAGCTATCCCTGCCAAATATATTGAGAACGCAAGGGTGAGGAACTCGCTGACCTTGAATATTGACCCGTTACTGCTTAAACCCTTTAACTCCTTAAAGGAGATCAGTAGGCTGATTATGGCCATGACTATATAGGTGGTGACATGGGCTATGATAACTCCTTTCACGGATAACCCTAGGAGTAATACTATTGAGACCAGCATGAGTCTCAGTAGTGGGGCGAGTACTTGAAGCATGCTTCTCACACTGGCTTTCTCCATGCTGGCGTAATACGTTAGCACGGCTCCATAAATAGCCGTGGCAAGGGGGTATGGTGCTGTGGCTAGTACTAGTTCACGCAGTCCACTCCTCTGTGCTAATTGAACCCCCAGTTCCTCGGGGAATAAAGCTATCACGGCAAGTATCAACGTGTTTATCAGGGTAAGGAAGAGTATTGAAACCCTGTAAGCCCTGGCAACTCCTTTAAGCTCTTTTCTAGCTCTAGCTATGGAGACGTATCTAAGCATGGATGACGTGATGCCTGGATCCGAGAATATTGTTAAAATCGTGGAGGGGAGAAGGGCAAGCGTGTATACACCGTAGTTGGCTGGCCCTAAACTCCTCGAGATAATCATCATTGTTGCTACCTGGATAATTATTTGTATAACCGTGGATGTACCATATAGGATGGCCTGCGTAGCCGCATCTGTTACCTCGTTATCGAACCAATTCAATAATAGACACCCACCATTAGAGTGAGAGCCCTCATGAATTGTTTTTGTTTTTATATGTTTATAGTTGTTGATGTTGGTTTATATTGTTTGATGCTGTTCCTCTGGTATTATACTACCCAGTGAGGGATTGAGAGCTCTTCGAGACACCCGGGATAAGGGGGCGAGGCTGATTCGAGAAGACCACAGGATCCTCAAGAA
>ERZ1669248.377-NODE-377-length-22491-cov-9.965457_pt1 | contig 22491 bp, 23 predicted proteins | sample MGYA00579296_ERZ1669248 | MGnify/ENA primary metagenome ERZ1669248 (study PRJEB41166, sample SAMN08046057) | hot springs metagenome | biome: hot spring; feature: neutral hot spring; material: thermophilic sediment; isolation source: thermophilic sediment from...
GCGATTATCTCGAATTTTTCAGACCTTCCTATGACAATTATTGATCCCAGAGAGACTAGGAAGGCGAGAGCCGCTAACTGGGTTATGGGTATGCCCTGGAAGCCGACCATGCTTGCAGCGGTGGAGACGAAGAAGCTGTATGTCATGATGCCTCCCTTAGCGCATCTACCCGTTATGGGGTCGCACTGGAGAACCTCTGTCTCCACTGTGCCTGAGCCTGAGTTTATGAGGCCAAACTTGTCGTAGCTTAGAGTCGCATTGATTACCACCTTTACCGGGATCCCTTGGACTCTACCCGTCGTGGCGAGCCTTACGTCGACAGTCCTGCCCATATATTGGTTGTTGTAGACTAGGTTTGCGGCGTTAAGCCTGTTGAAAACTACTCTAACCTCGCTGGTCGATATAGGTGTGTAGTCGAGTTTCCCGTTGTTAAGCTGTACGATTACGCTCTCGTTCACGTAGCCGGTTTGGCACCCTGAAGGCGTCGTGCAAGAGGCAGCACTTATGTCTAGGATCTTGTTTACACCACCCGTGGTTGCTCCGACGAGGGCCGAGTATAGTGCCCCAGCAGCAGTTAGGCCTATGAGGAGGACTAGTATTGCCTTTGATAGTGTCCCCAGGCCTGGCTTCACGAAGAAGACGTTGAAGAAGAACCTTTTCATCGACGCGTAGACTCGGAGCATTCCTAGTCTCTCAGGGTCTAGGACGATCGGCAGTAACGCTATGCCTCCTATGAAGCCACCGGCGTGGGCGAAAACCGCTACCCCGAGGCTTGCTCCAAGGTAACCTTGAACTATCTGTGTCGCGAACCAGAAGAGAATGTAGGCCGCGGCACGCGTAGTGAAGCAGAAAGGTATGAAGAAGTAGAAGAAGCACATGGTCAGCCTCGTGCCTGGGAACAGTAGGAGATAGGCCCCTAGAACGCCGCTTATAGCACCGCTCGCCCCCAGGGCGGGAATAAACGCGGAGGAAGCGCCTTCGACCGGTATGAAGGCTGTATGAAATATTGTGGCTAGAATGCCGCTTAGGAAGTATAATGCTAGGAAGCGTCTGGCCCCTGTCGCGACTTCAACTTGCTTACCGAACGTGTAGAGGTAGAGCATGTTGAAGAAGATGTGAGCTAGGTTTGCGTGCAAAAACATTGAGGTGAAGATGCGGTAGAAGGCTTCTGGCTTCATGATGAAGGCTGGGACAAACGCGAATGCCTGTACCCACACATCCTCCACGGCGAGGAAGCCGTTGTTAATCGACGTGAGAAGGTAAATCACGACGTTTGCGACTACAAGCCCGATTGTGGCGATGGGTCTAACGTGCTCGATTTCCTCGTAGTGTGGATAGGCTATACCCATGTGTCCCGATATAGTATCATGTAAGACATTATATAAATGATAGCCTTTCAAGCGATAAAGTATTTTCTTGCTTGAATCGCTGTAATCTATTCTACTAAAAAGGTAAAATCTTAGATATCTTCTCAATAGCCTTCAAGCCTGAACCTGTCAGGGGTACTAAGACACTATCACCGCCTGAAAGCTTACCTGTCTCGATCAGCCTTTTCAATGCAGGATACACTGTAGCACTTGTCGGCTCTACGAAGAGCCCCAGCTTGGCTAGGGATTTCACACCCACTACTATCTCATCGTTTCGTACCAGAAGTACATCGCCCCTTGAGAGCTTAATGCTCTCGACTATTTCTCGGAGTCTCGGAGGACTTTTTACAGCCACGCCGTCAGCTAGAACCTCATCCTCTCTAAACTCGGGAGGCCTACCATGGAAAGCCTCGTAGACGGGAGTATTTGAAGCGGCTTGAACCCCGTATAATCTCGGGAGAGAGTCTAGGAGCCCCTGGGCATAGAGCCTCTGGAATCCCCAGGCCAGCCCTAGTATAATGCCTCCGCTGCCGACAGGTGCTATTACAGCGTCGGGTGCACCGTACTCCTCAAAGAACTCATATGCTATCGTGGTGTTCGCCTCCGGGAAGAAGGGGCTCCACAAATGACTAGCGTAATAACCCTTACCTAGTTCCCTGAGAGCCCGCCTGGTAGCCTCTTCTCGTCCACCCTCAACCTCGACAAGCTCAGCACCATATGCCTTTATCTGCGTCTTCTTACCTATAGGCGCTCTGGCTGGAGTGTATACTCTACATTTGATGCCCGCCGCTGAGGCATACGCTGATAGAGATGCTCCCGCGTTCCCAGAGCTATCGATGACGATCTCCCGTACCCCCCAGGCTTTCAGATTGCTTATGGCTAGGCTTGAGCCTCTATCCTTGAAGGAGCCCGTGGGGTTCATGAACTCGAGTTTAAAGTGGACGTTCACCCCGTTGATTCGCGTTTTAACTACGGGTGTCCCGCCTTCACCTAGGCTAACGGGTTCAACGCCTTCAGGTAGGGGCAAGGATAACTTGTAACGCCACATCCCTTTAACTCCTTCGAGGGGTTTGAATGAAAAGTGTCCTTCGATGAGTAGGGGCGAGCCGCAAACGCAGGACCAGATTGGCTCGTTGAGAGGATATTCGCGTCCACAGGAGGGACATTTTAGGCGGAAGGACGCCACGATTTAAACGTGTTTCGAGGATATATCACCTTATCTCTTACCCTCTAATGAGAAGATATTATCCTAGCATGTCGAAAAGTTCGCATAAGCTCATGAGGTCTCTCCCAAGGTTTAAGACCTTCAGCGATGGGAATGCCTTGGAGACCCTCTCACATATCGCTGGGTTATCGTCGACGAAGACCGCTTCCTCAGGCTTCACATTGAGGGCTCCGAGTATTTTACGGATCATCTTATCCTTGAATGGGTGGGGCTCTATGACAATGACTTTGAAGTAATCGCTTAAGCCGAAAGCCTCCAGAGCCGACATTCCTTTTTCGGGGTAGTTCCAGCTCGCGACGGCTAAAAGTACACCTTTTACCCTTGCATCCTCCAATAATTTTCTTGCGCATGGGTTCAACTTTATGACTTCACCGTTCGAATCAACAAGCTCCTCATCGGAAACACGTCTGTAAGGGGGGCTAGTCGTCGAGATATCGGGGTGGCTCCACAGCGTCCTGTCTAGGTCAAGTATAAGTAGCCTCACGTTTTGTTCCAGGGTTAGAGGGTATTTATTTGTTATAGGAAAAGGCTTCAGCTTTGTAATCCTCATCACATCTCAGTTCGTCTCTTCTTCATCCTTAAATCTAACAACTCTGTGGAAACCTATATTTCTTCCTACATGCCCGTGCCCCTCGCCCCGTAACACTGTAAGGGTTTAGCCAATACGACATAATTTCTGCCTGAGAAGAGCGCTACGCCTACTGGCCTGTATCCTCTCCTAGAATAGAACCTCAAGGCTCTGTTCTCGACATCGACGTCCAATAAAATCCAATCTTTACCCATTTTCTTACAGATTACTTCGACGCCTCTGAGTGATGAGGAGCCGTACCCTTTACCGGGAATTAAGGAGGCTAGGAAAACCAGGTGGCATGAATTCTCAAATCTCTTCAGCAAGCCTCGATACCTTACACTCTCTCCAAGCCAGCCCATGACTTCTAGGAGAAGGCTTAGGGAAATGCTTCTCAGGAGGCTTGTAAGAGCTTCCCTGCTAATGCCTGAGGCTGTATTAGAATTGTCGTGGAGGATGGCAACGGATAATACGCGCCCGGCTTTAACGACACATATGGCTCGAAAGAGTCTAGAACGAGTTAACAATTCAATAGCGTAAAAGAACTCTAGGAGCTTTGCCTTGTCCCTGAATAACCTCTTAAATAGCGGATCGTTCTTAAACGCCCAGTAGAGAACACGGTGCGAGCCGGTGCAGGAGCTAGAGAGGCTTGCCACGCTATATTTTTTAGGGAAAACGCTATAAATAGTTACGTGAGAGTTGCTCTACACCAGTTTTCCGTCAAAGCCGGTAAGGAAGAGAACTTGAAGAGGACGCTAAGCCTTATAGAGTCATTTGATGCCGACCTACATGTATTCCCTGAGTACCTCATGGGCGTTGGAGAAAGAGGAGTTACACGTGACTATGTCCATGCAAATGCCGAGCCACTTGATGGCCCTTTTAACTCCAGGATACTGGAGAAGAGCAGGGAGTTAGGTGTCGCAGTTGTATTCACTTCTTTTACCCGTGAGGAAGGCGGGACCTATAACGCTGCAATCTTAGCCGAGCAGGGGGTAATCAGATCTATTTACAGGAAAATTCACTTGTTCGATGCTTTTGGGTATCGGGAGTCCGAGGTATTCTCGCACGGGAGTTCACTTGCCCTTGCACAGGTTGGACAATTCACTATAGGGCTCGCTGTTTGCTTCGACCTCAGGTTCCCTGAACTCTTCAGGGCACTCGCGCTTAAAGGGGCAAATCTGATAGTTGTTCCTTCGGCTTGGTATAGGGGCGCCTATAAGGTTGAGCAGTGGTGGACCCTAACTGCTTCACGCGCCCATGAGAACACTCTCTTTCTGGTAGCCGTGAACCAGACTGGTGAGCTCTTCACGGGCCACAGTACAGTTGTGAGCCCCATGGGCCATAGGCTTCTCGATCTGGGAGAGGAGGAGAAAAGCATCATCGTAGATATAGATCCATCCGAGGTTGAGGAGGCCCGGGAAAGAGTCCCCGTGCTAAGGCTTCTGAGACGAGATCTTTACGTCGAGTGGTATAGTAATCTAACAGGGGGCTAGCCGAGAAAACGCTTCACGACGCCAGGCACCTCCCTGAGCGAGCCGACGACCGCTATCCTGAGTTTCTCGTCTATAACTATTTCTCTCCTCCCCCAGTCCACTAGGATGGCTGCAAGCCCAGCGTTGAGTGCTCCTGCGAGGTCTTCCTGGGGGCTGTCTCCGACGTGAACGCAACTACCCGTCTCAACCCTTAGGGCCTGGAGCATTTCCCTGAAAGGCTTAGCGTCGGGTTTAAGGGATTTAGCCTCGTCCGCGTATACCTGTACCTTAAAGTATTTGCCGAGACCTGCTTTATCGAGGAGTATCCTCGTAACATAGCCTGGCCAGAATATGACGTTGCTTGTAACGGCTAGCTGATAACCATTGCTGTCAAGCTCCTCAACGGTTTCGATAGCTCCATCAAGTAACAGTTGCTTAGGGTCGACCGTATTTGCGGCCCTCGCGGTAGCCCAGTATAGTTCATACTTGGTGAGGCCGGGAAGGGACTCAAGGAATATGCTTGTTGAGCTCGAGATTACATCCTCCCCAATGATTGCGCCACGCCGCCGGGCATTCTTCACAGCTGTATAAGCCCTCTTGATGGATGAAAACGCCTCGTTCTCTTGCCTACCGCTGAGCTCTGAGAGAGCCTTTGCTATCTCTTTGTAGAAAACATCCACGTTCAGGAGGGTCGACCAGACATCGAAGCTTACTCCCTTCACGATGCTTCATCATAGCTGGGGGTAAATTAATATTGCATAGATACGTCTTGCCGGTGCGTAATGCGAGTACGTTACCCATATAACGGGAAAGCCCGAGTAAAAGCCCATGAATCCAAGAGGAATTATCTTGTTTCTAGCTGGATTTTTCCTGGGTATTCTGGCATCGCTATTATTAGCACCATTCCTAAGCACACAACTCCAACAATCCGGTTCTAGACTTTCTACTCCCATAGTATACACGACGCGAAGCACCGTCACTCCGGAGACACCGCTCGCTTCTCCGGCGCTAACCGTCTCAAAGGCCTCGTCCACGCTCCCAACATCAGCCCTTATTGAGGGTCAGCGAAACATGAGCTATATTGTCTATATGAGCTTGAGTGTTCAGGACGTGAAGAGTACGGTGCAGAGTATCACTGTCATCGCGGCAAAACTGGGAGGATACGTATCTTCAACTGACTTCAGCGAGGAGTCGGGTCAAAGGGCTAGCGTTACGATCAAGGTGCCCGCGCAAATCTATAAAGAGGCCGTCAAAGAGATATCTTCATTAGGAAGACTTGATAAGCTTCAGGAGAACGCAATTGATGTAACCGACCAATGGGTAGACCTCAACGCAAGGCTTAGGAATCTAAAGGCTGAGGAGGACAGACTCCTCCAATTATTGGAGAGGGCGACCAGCATCTCAGACATGATTCAGATAGAGGATAGACTTTCAAGTTTGAGGTATCAGATAGAGTTCTACGAGGCACAGCTGAAAAACCTTGAAAGATCTATTACATACGCTACGATCAATATTTCTATATCTCCAAGTCAGAAGCCCCTAGAATGGCCCAGCATCAACCCGACTGCTTGGATACGGGACGGGGTGTCCTTAGCCCTAAACGTTATCTCAATGATCATTATTGCATTGATAGGCCTAACGCCCATTATAGCCCTTGTCGGCGCATCCTGGATTGTCTACACCCGCCTCCTGCGGAGAAAAATACCCCAGCTCAAAGTGAAATCCGGGGAGTAAAATTCTCCTAATCCGAGAGCTCCTTCCTCCCTGCTACAATAAAATAGTCCTTGAAAATCCTCAGGTCAACGACCTTGTACAGTTGTGAAAATTCTTTTTTGAACTCGTCAATATGGCCTTCAAGAGAAAGACCCGGTTCAGGTCGTAATCTAGAAGAGGAAGTCCACTCTACGACAATTATATAGCCTCCCTCCCTTAAAACCCGTCTCGCCTCGGCCAACACGGATTTCACTTCTGGTATACTTTCAATGATGAAGGCGTATAAGATCAACTTCAGCGACGACTCCCTGATAGGAAGAGCTGAGAGATCCCCGTTCATGATGTCGACCGACAAGGACCCGGCTGGCTCGAAAAATGTCGTCTCGGGAAAAGCAGGCTGTATGTTCACGAGGCACCTCTCCGCGGTGGTGGATTCAAGTAGAGCTCTTGTAGCCTCCTTTAGCCCCGAACTCGAGAATACAACACATGAGGCGCCTGACCTTTCCACAATACTTGTGTATATATCACGGATCTGGTCCCTGAGTAGCTTAGTGGACACCACGTGCACCTGTTTGATGTCTTGAAGATTGAAAGAGAGATTATTTATAAGCTTTAATGAGGCCTTATTCAACTTTTTTATATCGTGTTATTACCAGATACCCCTATATCTAAAATTGATAGTTAAGAGAGACTTTTCCTATAAAGCTTCGGATTTCATAAAAACATATATCTGCCAGCCTCAATGACTATCAAATGGCTTATCCCGAGGTTTTACAAATAGAGCCCACCAACGTGTGTAACCTCTCTTGCATCATGTGTGTGAGGAGAACCTGGGGTCAACAAAGGTTTGGTCACATGGACCTTTCTCTGTATAAGAAAGTTATCGACGAATCCGTGGGGAAAGTGCGGAGAATTGCCCTTTACGGCTTTGGCGAGCCCCTAGCACACCCTCTCTTCCCAGACTTTGTGCGGTACGCTAGGACGCGGTTAGGCGACAACGTCTTCCTGCACTTTGTCACGAATGGAACGCTTTTTGACCCGGAGAGGGCTAGGAACATCTTCGAGGCGGGAGTTGATCAGGTGGCTTTCAGCATAGACGCCCCCGAGCTCGGAACGCTTTCAAGGATTCGGATAGGTTCACAACAGTACAGCGTTCTGGATAACCTCGAGTCAGCGGCTAGGCTCAAGGGCGAGTATGGATCTAAGCTTGGAATAGCTACGGTGCTTATGAAGAGCAACTATAGGCTTCTCCCAAGGCTAGTTGAGAAGGCTGTCCAGCTAGAGCTCGACTTCGTAGTGGTATCACACGTTGTGCCATATCACCCAATGCTAGTCGGCGAGGCTGTTTATACAACTGCTAGCCGTGAAGCCGTAGAGTTTTACAAGTCTACAGGAGGGAGGATAGACGCGTTGGCCAAGGAAGCCATATATGATGCCATGCTTACCCACTACAAACTGGTCTCTTCTGGGAAGCAGCAGCTCTACATTCAGCTTGTCGAGAAGATATTCGAGAAGGGGTATAGTGTAAACGCGGATATAGCTAGAGATGCTGTGGCACGTGAGAGCATCTTGAGGGACGTTGAACTCTATTTAGAGGCTGCCAGGGAGATCGCTCGAAATGCAGGAATAGAGATCCGTCTGCCCAGCGTGTACGCTGATTCACTGCAACGGAGCTGCCCCTACATCGATGAAAAGGCCACAATGATCTTGCAGGACGGTAGTGTAACCCCGTGCATGGATCTAGCATACGAACACCCCGCCTACACTAACCTTCACTCTAAAATTATAAAGGCGGTACGCTTCGGCAACGTCGCTGAGGAAAGCCTAGAGGAAATATGGAACAAACCCGAATACGTCAAGTTTAGAAAAACCCGTGAGAACCTCTCGAAGGGTGTGCCTTGGTGCGGTGACTGCCCCTTCGCTACGAAGAGGTGCTGGTATACTGAGAGCAACCAGTATGATTGTTATGGGAACGACGTGGGCTGCAATGAGTGTATCTATAGTGCAGGGCTAGCCCACTGCATCCTCTAAGGTACTACTAAACAAGTCTGTACAGTTATCACGCCGCTTACTTTTCGCAGGCGGGAGACAAGCTCCTTTATTCTTTTCCCCTCGCCCACAACTGTTGTTATTTCCACACATTTCTCCTCCGAAAGATGAATGTGTGTGGTCCCTCTAACAATATCATTGAAGTCGTGCTGGGCATCGGTAACCGCGTAAACCGTCTCCCCCTTCGAGTGATCATATATTAACACCAGGCTGCCAGCATAGAACTTGTTGTCCTCGAGCTCCTGTCCTCGCAGCAGCATGACGGCATCAGCGACAATCCTCGACCTGTTTGATATGCCCGTCTTAGACACGAGCTCCTCTAGGGCCCTATATGCGTCATCAGGGAGAGTAATCGAGACCCGTCTCAGAGGAAATCACCATTGAGTATATTTAGCTTTGGCCTTGAAATAATTTATTGTTTCTTGGGAACCTCGATTACAGCAACGTTTTTCAGCTTTGACGCCTCGCTAAAGTCGAGCAGCAGGAGATGTTTGTCGTCACCCCCACCACACCAGTATTCGCCAGTAGATACTTCTACATCAAGAAAAACAGGTATTTCTCTCAAATGGCCGATCGGAGGTACACCTCCAGGAGGGTAACCCGTATAGGCTAAAACCTCTTCGTCTCTTGCAAGCCTCAACTTCTTGTACCCTAGGATCTTCGCCAGTTTTGACTGGTCCACGCGTCGGTCAGACCTAAGGACAATCAATACAACATTGTTGTCTTCGGAAACAAAAAGGACAGATTTCGCAATCTTATCCTTGGATATACCTAGACTCTTGGAGGCCATTTCAGAGGTAGCTGCAGCAGGAACCTCTACGATTTGGAATCTCAGCCCGTTACGCCTCAGGAACGCCTCTAGGTCGGCGGGGCCCAGCAGACGTTATCACCTGGTAATTGTGATTGACTCGAGGTCCTCCAGGTAGCTTCGACCCGGTCCCTCTGTGAAGTGTCTCCGTGCTGGCTCTAGAATCCGTGCAAGCTCGTCGGCTACAGCGTGTTTCAGATCCAACGGGTGGACCTTTCTCTGCTTGTAACTTTCCTCAAGCTCGAGATAACTTGAGAATATCAGCCTCGCCCCCGTCTTTTTATTGACAACCTCAAGGGGCTCGCTTCTATCCCGGAATATTATATACCTTGCTATCTCCAGGACGGGGTTTAGCTCGGTCTCGCCCGCGGGACAAAAAGCCCCTAGAATCTTCTTCCTGACATCCTCCTCGCGGTCATGAATGAATATTGCTGTCTCTGGCTTTGACTTTGACATCTTGACATCCGCAATCGCATCCGAGAACTCGTCTTTATCACCCCTTCTTTTAGCCTCGACAAGGCGCTCCCAAGTCACCTGGTCTAGCGCCAGTCCAGGGAGGAGGTGGTGGTGTAGCGCTACCGGCTTGTAGCTGAAGGCTCTCTCCCCCACCTCTATGGCTATGACGTGGGCTTTTCTCTGATCCATGCCTCCGTGTGCAATGTTGACTCCCATCGAGAATATATCGGCCACCTGCATTGGGACGTACAGGAGTTGGGCGAAGCTCAACGACTCAGCCTCCCTCCTGCCTAGAATAGTTATAGACCTTCGTACGCGTGAAAGCGTGGTGTCCATTGAGACTTTGACGACATTCGTAAAGTATTCCAAGCCAAGCTTCTCGTACACCTCCGATCCCATAAGGAACTTCGTCTTCTCGGGGTCGCCGCCCGCTATCTTAATCGACACTTTGAGGGCCTCCTTAAAGTATCCTCCAGCCACGCGTCTTATCGTCGAGAGGTCTCCTCCAAGCTTCTTGTTTATCCAGCTGTGGTAGTCCGCTAGGAAGACGGTCGTCTCAATGCCCGCTTTCTGCAGGTCTACGACCTTCTGCATTGAGATGAGGCCTGTCCCAAGGTGGACGAGTCCTGAGACCTCAAAACCAATGTAGTGTTTGAGCCTGACCCCCTGCTCCACCATCTCTGTTAGGCGCTCAGGAGTGAGGAGCTCCTCAGCAGGCTCCCTCATTGTGAGCCTTAGGATGTCTTGCACGTGCAAGGTTCGCACCTACGCGACACCAAATATTGATAATGAACTTAAATTTTCCCGTTGAATATAAAGAAAAATGTTTCTGTTTCGCTGCCTGGTTTATACCTTTTTCATTGAGGTGGGGGAGGAGGGGGGAGAAGCTGTGCTGCAAGATCCCCTATTAACGGGAACTTGTAAAGCTCGCCCCGCAAGGACTTTACAATACCAACTATTAAAACGATAATCCCCAGTAACCACCATAACATCGCAAAGAAGGGTAAGATTAAGTGGAGAACAGCTAAAGTCACGGAGGCTAGCGTGGACTGCATCGCGTGGAACCTCACGAAGTAGTTCTTGGTTTCAAGTAGTAAGAATATTATCCCGGTAATAAGTCCAAGAACATATGAAAGAGCAGCTTCAACCTTCGGGTCGATCCCTAGGCTTGTTTCACTCATAATTTATTAAAGGCTTTTAGAACTTATATTAATTTCTATAAAGATTCGGTGTTTGCCTTTAACTTATTCGATAACCTTACGGGCCGTTTCGAGCACTGGTAAGCTCCCTTTCCGAGAAAACCGGACGTTCATCTAACGACTGAAAACTATATTTAAATTAACGAGACCTTAAGAGGCTCGTGGCAAGTGAACCTATCAGTATTCGCGACGAGTTACTGTGTCAAGGGAGCCGCGTGAAGCTTTACAGGAGGCTTGTCGAATACGAGGGAAAACTCATCTCACGAGACGTTGTGGCTTTCGGCGAGGCGGCTGTAATCGTACCTGTAAAAAGTGAGAATCGACTTGTCTTTGTCAAGCAGTGGAGGGCCCCTTTAAGGAGGTGGATTATCGAGCTGCCAGCTGGGAGGGTGGAGCAGGGCGAGGAGCCGCTCATAGCTGCCAAGCGCGAGCTTGAGGAGGAGACGGGTTTCATCGCTGAGAAATGGGAGCTTCTCGGGAGCTTCAGTGTAGCTCCTGGTTATAGCGACGAGGTGTTAACCTTTTTCCTAGCGGAAAACCTTAGATATGTTGGCGAGCATCCCGAGATAGGGGAGCTCGTGGAGACGGTTGAGATGACTCCTGAAGAGTACATATCTCAAGCATCCAAGGGATTTGGAGATTTAAAAACAATGACAGGGGTCTTCCTTTACTTGAACATGAAAAAGGGGTACTTGAGGCTCTAGTCTATGAGTTGTAAAGTGTCACGGTTAAGGTGAATGTGCTAAATGGGGTTGAAGAAGGCCGGAATTGTATTTTACCTTGAACGCGTCTATAGCGTTGTTACAGGAGCACTATTCGTACTCTTGATTACAAGGAACTTGACCCCGAGCGAGTTTGGAGCTTGGAGTGTTGTCTCGTCCATCTTGTCGTATGCGAGTTTGGCGACTATTGTAAACTACTGGGTTACAAGGTTCAGGGCTCGTGGAGACGGCACGGCTACGAGCAGCGGACTCGTTCTAGCAGTGTTCTTCTCGAGCTTATCAATTATTATCCTCTTATTTCTCTCGCATGGAATCACGAATGCATTCAAAATTCCGTATGAGATAGTGTTGCTCTCGGCTTTATACATCCCATTTTACTACATAAACTCTGCCCTATACTCTTCGCTCTACGCTGTGAACCCCACCCTCTCAGCTGTTACAGAGTTCGTCTTTGAAACAACCAAGCTCATCCTGGCAGTCGTCTTTGCAACAACACTTCACGTAACCCTCTACACAGCCATGCTGGCAGTGCTTGGGGGCCACGCTGCTCAGACACTAATCCTTCTCTTATTCACGAGGGAGGATCTAAAACATAAACCCAGCCTCGAAACAGCTAAAAGAATAATACTTTACTCGTGGGTAAATCTCATTGGAGTCCCTGCCTCTCTCATCGCATTAGCGGATATCCCCATACTATCGCACTTTGCCTCTAACAGGATAGTGGCGTACTATACCGTCGTGCTGACGTACACGAACATGATAAGCTACTCTTACGTTCTAAGTAGAGGGCTATACCCTAGCCTTCTCTCAAACACCGAAAACGCAAAGGCGAAGCTAGACGATACACTTAGACTCACCTTCCTAATGGGAGTCCCCGCGATGTTTGGGGCTATAGCCCTGGCTCCAAACCTCCTCTACATCCTCAACCCAGATTACATGAAAGCATCCTCAGTCCTAAGGGTCGCCTCTCTGACGGCCCTACTGGGAGTATTCAACGCCATACTCAGCGACACCGTCCAGGGCTTGGAGTCAAGAGACACAGTCGCAGTACATCCCAGGATGTTAGCTGAGACAGCAATATTTAAGACGACCCTACTTGGAGTTGCTAAGGCAGCCATAGGTATCGCGGGTGTTTTTATAGCAGTCTTGTATTTCGGGGACAGTTTAACAACTGCTGTTTACGCCAGGATTGCCTGGCTTCTTGCTGAAATCCTCGTAACCCTTGGCTTGTATACGATGACAAGGGGCTTACTCGATCTAAAAAGCCTTGCTTCAGGTCTCTCGAGGTACGTGGCGTCTTCAATCCCCATGGTTTTAGTGGCTTTGGTCATTGACCCGTGGAGGATAAGGGAGGCTCTACTCGCAGTTCTACTGGGTGGAGCCGTTTACTTTGCAACGCTATATCTGATCGACTCATGGTTCCGGGGATTAATGCAGAGTATAGCTAGGAGCCTAAAGACGGTGAGCGTCACTGGCTGAGACTTTTTATGCTTGAAAAAGATAGAGAAACCAATCATCTTGTAAAATGGTTTTTCACAAAAGGAACTTCTCGACTATCTCTATGAAGCCATCGCTGTAAGGTCTTGACGCCACGTAGTCTACGCTCTCCTTAACATAGTCCGGCGAGTGGGATGGACATGCTGAGAAGTCTGCCAGCTTGAACATCTCGATATCGACCTCGCTGTCACCTATGGCTATGATCTTCTTGGGCGACTCTGAGAGCAGCTCAAACAGCTTCCTAATTCCCTGGCCCTTGTTTATTCCTGGAGGATGCACGTGTAGAGCCACCCCGCTATACATGACCTCAAGGTTCATAGGCTCGAAAACTCTCTTAGCTTCCCGTATCGCAACCTCGGGCTCAATGTCTTCCCTAACTACGAAAGTGACGTCTACGAAGCGGAAAAGATTTTGCCAGCTGTTCCTCAAACAGCATGAGAGCTTTTCCTCGGCAACCCTTATTATCCTATCCTTGTCTACCCTGCCTAACACCTCTAGCTCAGTTCTATATCCTACTACACCTCCATTCTCTGCGACAATCATCTCCGATGTGGGGAGATACCTGGCCAAACCATAGACTATAGGGTAGGCTGTAGCGCTTGCAAGCGCCACGACGTATCCTTTAGCGACAAGCTTTTCCAGTACACCAACTACCCTGCTGCTTATCTTCCTCTCATGGTCTGTGAGAGTCCAGTCAACATCAATGAAGATCCAAGAGGACATTGGTCTCGTACGACTAAATCAGGAAACAATAAAAACCTTATACAGTTTTTAACCTTCGTCACTGAGGATGATACATATCAGGAGTATGTTAAGCCTCATATACGAGTTCATCAAAGCATACTATCCCAATAATGATTTAAAAGTCTGAGAAATTATCTAACTTTGAGGATTATTGTCGGGCTCAGCGCCAAACGAGAGTACGTTATCCGTCTACGATAATGTGGCTAATGTCTATGATAGGGGGAGAACTAAGTGGTATAAGGAGCTGTTAAAACTAGTAGCTTCCAGGGTTAATGAACCCGTACTCGACGCGGGTTGCGGAACAGGGTATATCGCTTGCAGTCTTGCTCAACTAGGGGCGACCCATGTGGTGTGTCTTGATATTAGCACTGGAATGCTGTTTAGCGGTAAAAGGCGGGCACAGCGACTGCGCCTAACCGCCTTTATAGAGTTCATACAGGGTTCTATCGAGAGACTTCCTTTCCGCGACAAAGTTTTCAGGACAACGCTAGCCACGGCTGTAATACACCACCTGGAGAAGAGAGAGGCCAGAGTTGATGCTCTGATTGAGTTGAAGAGAGTCTCAAGAGGGTTTGTTCTCGTAACCGTTTGGAGTGCCCTCAGCCCCTCCAACATTGCCAGGATCATCACCTCCTTATCCCGGGACGTGAAGGTTCGCTGGGGTGGAAAGGGTGAGAGATACTACCACTTATACACGCCCATGGAGTTTAGGGAAGATCTTCGCAGGGCTGGCTACAAGAGATTTAAACTCTACCTGTGGGACTATAAGCCTATACTATTTAAAAGGAATATCGTGGTCGAGTACTATGCCGGAGACTCCTAAAGGTCTAAGCCTCTTCAGCGGAGTAAAAAAGCCTACGAGACTGCTTTCAGGCGTAACTGTAGTAGCAGTGATGGCGAAGCCCTACCCTTGCCCCCACGGTCGATGCCTGTACTGCCCCGGTGGACCCGAGGCTGGGACGCCGCAAAGCTATGTTAAAACTTCTCCCGCGGTTGCCAGGGCTCTACATGTAGGCTACGACCCCTATGCCCAGGTGAGGCTGCGAATCAAACAGTACATTGCGATGGGCCACGAGCCGAGCAAAGTCGAGTTGATCGTGATGGGTGGGACGTTTCCGGCCATGCCGAGGGATTACCAGGAGTGGTTCGTGGCCCAGGCGCTTGAAGCTTTGAACAGGTTCCCAGGGGATCCTGTAGGGAGCATTAGCCTAGATGAGGCGATGAAAAGGAATGAGACCGCCGGGATTAGATGCGTAGGTTTAACGTTAGAGACAAGGCCTGACTGGAGCATGGAGGAACACGTCGACTGGTTTTTACACCTGGGGGCTACGAGGATCGAGCTAGGCGTCCAGACAATCTATGACGACGTGCTTGCACGCGTAAACAGGGGTCACGGCGTCAAGGAGAGCATCAAGGCAACCAGAATCTTGAAGGATGCCGGCTATAAAGTCACATACCATATGATGCTGGGCCTCCCAGGATCCGACCCTGACAGGGACTTCGAGGCTTTTAAGGAGATCTACACAAGCGAGGAGTTCATGCCTGACTCCGTTAAGATTTATCCCACACTCGTAATCCCTGGGAGCGGGCTTTACAATCTCTGGAAGAGGGGGGAGTACAAGCCCTACGATATGGACACCCTAGTCGAGCTGATAGCCCGTATAAAGTCGATCACCCCGCCCTGGGTACGGATAATAAGGGTTCAGCGTGATGTCCCTTTACAGGAGGTTGCCGATGGACCACCAGTCAACAACCTACGCGAGATCGTATGGGATTACATGCGCGATAAGGGGTTAAAGTGTCGATGCATAAGGTGCAGGGAGGTAGGCCGGTTTGCCCTCTGGACTGGGGTGAAGCCCAGTATAAGTGAAGCCAAACTCACCAGAAGGAGGTACGAGGCGAACGGTGGCTTCGAGGAATTTATTTCTTTTGAGAGCAGTGACCAAGAGGTTCTCTTCGGTTTCCTGAGGTTGAGGATACCGAGCGAGCAGGCTCATAGATGGGAGGTCGACTCGAATACAGCTTTTATAAGGGAACTCCACGTTTACGGTCCCGAGACACCTGTCGGGCGGGAGAGTGAGTGGTGGCAACACCTAGGGCTCGGGAGGAGATTGATAAGGGAGGCTGAAACCATAGCGCGTGACTATTATGGTGCTAGAAAGATGCTCGTGATCTCAGCTGTAGGTACAAGAGAGTATTACAGGAAGCTCGGCTATGAGGTCTTGCCGGGCTCCTTCTACATGTACAAACCGTTAGAGTAGTGGATTCCCTGCCAGTATAGATTAGAGAATTGGAAATACTATGCCTCTACGAGTTCTTATTTCCCGGTGAAGAAGAGTGATTCTACCTGTACGGCTTTGAACTCCTCCGCCGATCCCTCTTTGACGATCCTACCGCTGACGAGGACTGCAACCCTCTCAGCTATCTCGAGAGCCTTTGCAACGTTCTGCTCTACAAGTAGCACTGCCACACTCCTGGTCTCCTTTATCTCCTTGACTTTAGACATCAGAGTGGAAGCCGCCTTCGGCGAAAGGCCCGCGGTAGGCTCATCCAGTAGAAGTGCACTGGGCTTCGTCATCAAGGCCCTTGCGACAGCCAGCATTTGTCTTTCACCCCCGCTTAGGGTTTTGGCCTTTTGGTGTCTACGCCTCTTTATCTCTGGGAAAAGTTCAAGCACGTCCTCAATATCCGCCCTGACAGAGGGGTCCCTGCCCCTGATAAAGGATCCAACTAGAAGGTTTTCCTCGACTGTAAGGTTGGGGAACACGTTGTCGAGCTGAGGAGAGTAGCTCAATCCCCTCTTCACTATCTCTGAGGGCTTCATCCCGGTTATCTTAGTACCGTTAAAGTAAACTTCTCCACGGTGTATGGCGGCTAATCCGAAGACGCTGTTGAGAAGTGTCGTCTTGCCCGCACCATTAGGACCCAGTATGGCAGCTATTTCCCCTTTCCCTAGCTCGAAGCTGACTCCCTGGATAACCTTCATCTTACCGTAGCCCGAGTACAAGTCCACTATTCTAAGCACTCCCACCACCTATGTATGCTTCTATGACCTTCTCGTTTGATATTATCTCTTCAGGCTTACCCTCTGCTAGGAGCTTCCCGTTGTGCATGACGTAGACGTACTCCACGTACTGCATCAATATCTCTATCCTGTGCTCCACAATAAAGAATGTGTAGCCATCTCCCTGCAAGCTCTTCACAAGCCTGAAGAGCTCGTGCGCTGCCCCCGCCTCGACTCCCGCTGCTGGTTCATCAAGCAAAAAGAGCCGGGCATCCGTCATTAAACCCCTCATGGTCTCAAGCAGCTTTATATGTGCTCCGCTGAGCTCAGATACCTTTACGTGGGCGTATTCGAGTAGGCCGAAGCGTTTCAGCAAGGATAGAGCCTTGCGTGCTAGCCTTCTCTCCTCTTCGCCCCATGCTTTAGGGTTAAGGGCTTTTAGCGGGTTTTCACCTTTCTGTTGCAGGGGCGTTACAAGCAGGTTTTCCAGCACGGTGAGTGACTTGAAGAGACGTGGGATCTGGAAGGTTCTAACTATGCCCTTCGCGAAGACGTCGTTAGGGTTTAAGCCGTCTATCCTTTCCGATGATCCGTTGTTATTAAACCATACCTCTCCTGCGTCGGGAACGTAGAAACCTGTGACTACGTTGAAGAGAGTTGTCTTTCCGCTTCCGTTTGGTCCTATGAGGCCTACGACTGCTCCTTGAGGCACGCTTAGCGAGACCTTGTCTAGCGCGATTATTCCCCCGAATCTCTTGGAGACGCTCTGAACCTCCAATATACTGCCCATTGACCTCACCCCTTGTTGAAGCTAGCCTGTTCTTCCCATGCTGGGGTCTCTACACGTCCTTCAGGTAGTAAGCCTTGGGGCTTGTATAGGAGGACAGCTACTATTAGGAAGCCTACCATGAAGCCCCTCACATAGTCGGGCGATATGATCGTCACGCCCAGCTGCGGCGTTATGAAGGAGAGTGCCCTGTCGAAGAAGGTAAAGATGGCTGAGCCAAGGAGGGCGCCTCGAAGGTTCCCCATACCCCCAAGTATTATCATAGCCCAGACGTTGAAGGTAACTGCAGGCACGAACATGTCGGGGTTAACGGAAGTCATATAGTATGCTAGGAGGGAGCCAGCTATACCGGTGAAGCCTGAGCCGATGAAGAGGACGGTCGCCTTTAGTCGAGGCACGTCTTTTCCGAGGCATAGTGCTGCGACCTCGTCGTCTCGAACGGCTCTCAGAGTCCTACCGAGGGGGGAGTTTACGAGCCTGTGCATAGTGACGTATGTGAGAGTTAAAACGCCTAAAACTAGGAGTAGGAAGAGGAGCTCCCGGGTTCTAGCATCGGGAACCCATGCGAAGGGGTTGGGGATGCTCATAAGCCCTCTGCTCCCACCGGCTGGGTCATAGTGTTGTAGGAAAATCCTGAAGAGCTCCCCCGTGCTTAGGAGCGTAAAACCTACGAAGGCAGGGCCAACCCTCACTATTGGATAGCTTAACATGTATCCTGTTATACCCGCTATCATGAAAGCCAGCATGAAGGACAACAATAGTAGCGTCATGTTTAGTAGGGGGTTCTTGTTAGCTAATTCACCAAGATATATTATTCCCTTAATGTCATAGGGAGGCGTCTTTGAAACGTCAATACCGTTTAGAATTAGAAACAAATACACTGTTAGCATGGCGGTGGTATAGGCTCCTAAGCCATAGAAGAAGACCTTGCCGAAGTTCGTGACACCACTTGTTCCCGACTCGAAGTTTAGAGTAATGGCTAGTATAGAGTATATCCCGAATATTGTTAGCCAACTTATCATAAAGCCTATCGGGTCTATCATTTTTCTTTCACCTTTTTACTCCTGAACCTGTAGGGCAGCCCTCCAGCTGCTCCTAGAGGCGGGGAAACTATCAGGATGGTTAAGAGGGTTAGGAAGGTGAGGAAAGGTCTGAAGCTTGTAGGAACGTTGAAGAGGGAGTTAAGGTACGCTATCCCTATGTTCTCGATGAAGGCTATTGCTACGGCACCAATGCCTGTCCTCAGTAGAGAAACCAGTCCTCCGATGAAGCTTACCGTGAAGACCTGGAGTATCATTGCGTCGCCTGAGGTCGGGGTCACTGTTCCTGAGAAGCTTGTCCAGAGCGCGCCGCCAAGCCCTGCGATACCCCCACAGATAAACCATGTTAGTAAAACAATGTTGTCTCGGGGAATCCCCGAGATCTCGGATAGAAGTGGGTTATCTGAGACAGCTCTAACCGCTTTTCCTAATATTGTCTTTTCGAGGAAGAGGTACAGGCCGAGTAGTATTGCCGATGTGTAGAGTAGGCCGGCTGTGAAAGTGGGTGAAAGGCTAACACCGTTAACTACTAGCTCCGGCACATCCTTGTATGTTATTCTACCGTAGGATATAAAATTCATACCTATCATCGCATGTGCTATGTCTGCAATCATGTAGAGAACGTAGTTATACATGATCCAAAGACCCATAGAAGCTATCATTATAAGGTTCATTGAAGCTCCACGCTTCTCGAGCGGCTTAAACACAAACACGTGGTTTGCAACAGCCATTATGCCAGCGACTAGGAAAGCCGATATAGTAGCTATAAAAAGGCTAGAGTTGCCTAGAATCCCGTTGAGAAATACAGCGGTGTAGATCCCGTAGGTGATGAAGTTGGCGTGTGCAAAGTTAATGACACGTGTCGTCCTGTAGCTGAGCGTTAAGGGGATGGAGAAGAGAAGATAGAAGAAAGTATATAAAAGAAAATTAATTACAGAGAAAGGATAACCGGGTAGCATTACCAAAAAACACCTTTTTTATGGGTACGGTTTCTCGAGGAACACTATCGATCCACGCTCGTATACACCTACATCCTTGAACTCGTAGCCAGTCGCTCCTTTCACAATTGCCCATACACCGTAGTCTTGGTAGGCTTTATCTCCCGCAGCATCGAAGATCGTCCACCCGCTAACCCCGTAGTAGTTTTTGGCTACTTCTACGAGTGCATTCCTGATGGCGTTGCCGTCGTAGCTTCCAGCTTTAAGGATGGCCCATCCAGCGAGTTTCACAGCATCATAGAGGGTGTCACAGAACACGCTCGCCTCAACACCATACTTGCTTTTCAGTCTCTGCTTGAAACCCTCGTAGAGTGGATTCGCTATGAAGAGTGGCCTCGTACCCAGCAGTTTTGTCTTGGCCGCAAAGGCGCCTACCGCGGGAGCGGTAAGCTCCGATGCACCGTGGGGGCCTTCTGAGATGAACCATCTAATGCTTGAGAGAACCTGCGACTCGGCTGCATGGGAGAGAATGTTACCTCCATCGGTGTCGAAGGATATGAGCACGACAGCGTCAGCTTTCTCGGATTGAACCTTGTTAGCGAGACTCGCAACTTCAGCGGCGTAGTCGGAGAGGTCAGACTGGTACGGCATGTCGAGAGCAGTGCCTCCCATTTCGCTGAAGTACCTCTTGAAAAAGTCAGCAAAAGCATTACCGTACTCGTCGTTCCTATGGAAGACTATAACCTTCCTCGCGCCTTCCTGGTATGCGAGGGTTGCGAGCACCTTAGCTTGACCAGCATCACTGCCAACTGTCCTGAAGATGAAGTCATTGGGAATGGCTAAGGTTGGCGCGGTCGATGAGGGTGAAATGATTACTATTTGGTTGCTGTCGGCGAAGCTTTTCACAGCCTTGACTTGTGAGCTGGCCGCAGGACCAATAACTACTTTTATTCCCTGTTGAGCGAAAGTCTGAACGTTCTGCAGGGCCTTCTCAGGAGAAGTGCCATCATCCAGTATTACAGGCTTGAACTCAACGTTGAATCCATATGCTTGAACCTCTTGATTCAAGTCATCAATCGCCATGTAGGCTACTTTCTCCCATATTTTACCTATGGAGGAGAGCGAGCCCGTAAGGGGAAGCGTAAAACCTATCTGGATTACTTTTTTAGGCTGTTGCGCCGAAGATCCCCCTGCGCCTCCCGAAAATGCGCTGGAGGCAGCGAAGCCTATGGCAACACCCACAAGGAGAGCAATGACTGCCACAGCGATTATCTTTACGTTCACTACCGAAGTCTTCGTAGCCGATGACTCACCCATGTTTCCACCCCTGAGGGGTTTAGGCATCCTCGTAGAAATAATTTATATTTTTTTCTACTCTATTACTAAAAAGTTTTTAATTTAAACTTTATGAAAAATTAGAAAAAGTAGCTCTCTTCGATCTATTTGTCCCAGTCCAATGGAGCAAACCTTTACAGAATGGGAATCTCGATGTACAAGAAATACCCTGGTTTTTACTTAAAGACCGACTCGTAATCACGTTTTCCCGGAGATAAAAGTTAAAAAACAGAAGAAAAATAAAGAAAAATATTCATGAGACTAAGAATTCACTAATCCATAAAGCTGGTACCTCCGCATCAAAACCTCCATTCTTCCTATAGGTTCCGATTTAAGCCTTTTTTCGTGGATATTAGAGTCAAAGGAATGATGGAAACCAGGAAGCTCACCGTGACCGCCGGTAAAACCTCTAATTCTGCAAGATAGAAGAGTTGTGTGTAAGTGGAGAGATATGGTATATATGCTATTATGCTCACTTTTTCCGGTTCCCTTCCTGAAAACATTGCATAGACGAGGAGGGAGAGCAGTGAAACAATGAACCAGCCGGCATAATTACTTAAGGGGACTCCGAACCAGGGGCCTTGTTGACTCCAAGACCACAATCCAAGCTTAACCATGACAGGATCCACAGCAAGGTCGAGGTTAACCATAAGAAGGCTTGCAACAAGTATTCGTTTCCACCGTTCTTTTACAAGCGTTGCGGAGGCAAGGTAACAGGTGTATAGGTATATCCCCCATGCCAATATTACGGGAATGGGAACTCCTAGCACCCGTGCTGCTCTGAAAGCATTATAGGTGTAGGATCCAAAGGGAGCCCCGAGCCTTAGACCTATATATTCGGCTATAAAGCCTATTAGAGAGCCAGAAATGAGGATCAGCGGGGCTTTAACCCACTCTCTGGCAACTAGTATGCAAGACAAGCAGACAAAGATCAGTAATACGAGATCACCCAGTGTTCTTGATCCAAACACCGTAAGGAAGAATGAGAAAATGTATCCGAGTGACAGCACAAGAGAGCCTATTTGAAGATTCCTAAGCATCTCCTGTTGATTCCCTCCCATGAATTTAAACTTGTAGCCTATCCTTTAGTTATTCGGTGATTTTTATTTGTACGCATCTCCTTATAATCTATTTATGAATATTGAGTATTTTCATATAAAATATTCAGCATTTTCTTTAAATTTGACAACAGATACCTTCTATTCCGTATCTAGATAAGATTCACCTCATGTAAGACGGCTGCACCCTCTAGCGGCAGAAAAGTTACAATCATCGGTTCTGATCCAGCTGGTCTCGCTGCGGCTGGAGCTCTCATCTATAACGGGCATAGGGTGGATGTCCTCGACAGGCTTCTCGAGGACTATGACGCCACCCTTATAGCTACTTGAAACTGGAAAGGCAGAAGGCTAAAAATCCCCGGAGGGGATAAGGAGAACGCATACCCTCCACTGACCTGGATAACGCAGTTCATGATGAATGGGCTAGCTTCATGAAAGTTCCGACTCCGCTGCTCACTGGTAGAGTAGGTATAGTGGGAGTAGGCCTTAGGGCCGTGGACATCGCTGAG
>ERZ1669248.380-NODE-380-length-22410-cov-10.434534_pt1 | contig 22410 bp, 40 predicted proteins | sample MGYA00579296_ERZ1669248 | MGnify/ENA primary metagenome ERZ1669248 (study PRJEB41166, sample SAMN08046057) | hot springs metagenome | biome: hot spring; feature: neutral hot spring; material: thermophilic sediment; isolation source: thermophilic sediment from...
CAGAGATTTTATTACATTTTTTGAGCTATTATTTTAAAAATTCTATTCATTTAGTTTTGTTAGAATGGTCTTATATATAGTCTAATTTTTTGAAAAATTGTACTATATACAAAACTATTTTTAAAAAAAATTATGGAAGCCTAATAAATAAATAAGGTCTTAATAAAATGCCTTCTTTATTTTCTTCTTCCATATATTCAAACCATAAAATATTTAAAATCTCTCTATCAGATCTCATTATAATATAACTGTTGAATATGTTCTCTATATCTTTATGTTCTATAAAATCTATATCTTTATTTTTTAATGCATATTTCCATTTATTCTTTACCCATTCCCAAACCCTATCCAATTCATATCTTTTTTCTAAAATTTGTATTACTATCCCTCTATTTAATTCCTGAAAAACTGGAAGTTTAAGAGTTCTACCTTCCATTTTTGAAAAAAAAAAACTTATTCTTTTGGTGGCAATCTAAAGAAAACATATGGTGCCATTTCATCATATTCTTCTTTTTCTTCTTCAATGTAATCCATCCATAGTATATCTATTTCATTATCTTCATATTTTGCTTTTATGTATGTTTCTAATTCTTCATCATTGTTATTTTCTATAAAATCTATACTTAACCCATCTTCTTCATAGTATTCTGTCCACTTTCTTTTTACCCAATTCTTTAGTGTCTCTAGTGGTATAAAATAGCCGTTTAATACAATTCCTAACTTTTCTTTGTATCTTATTAACCTTTGTTTCTTTACGTCCTCCATAAATATATACTTATGTCCGAAATGTTTATAAACCTTATTGACGTTAAAATTTACTATTTTTTATTATGATTAGTCTAGGTTAATCTTATATGAAAATTTGGGTTGGGGGTTGGGGGGTATAATATCATGATATAGATATATACCCCGTCCGCCCTGCAGAAGGGTAAAAAATATAAAAAAATTTTTATATTCTTAACCTTACCCTAAGATCTAAAATAAAATATAATAAAAAAATTTATATTAAAAAACTTAAGAAAAAATTATATTATAATGTTTAGTTTATCTTTTATTAAAATTACATCAAAGAAATCATTAACAAATTTTATTAATAATTTTCTTGGAACTAAATAGAAATATTCGTTTTTAATCTTTATGCTTATACTTTTTAATAGTATTTTCTTTTTATCGTTTAAATTCAAATAAATAGACACTATTAAATATATCTCATATTCATCAGAATCAACAGTGGTTTTTATATCTAAGTCTTCGCCGAATTCTTCTTTAATATATTTTTCCCAAAATCTTCTGAATGCCCAATAATCTATCTCTTTATTTTCTTCATCATCAAATAATAGATATTCATGATTTCCATTATTATCTATTAAATCAATTCTTCCGTCCATCATATCAATTTTTATGACATCTTTTTCAATTTCTATTAGCTTACTTTCCACTAAGTTTATTAATTCTAAGATATCTTTTTCTGCCCTTTCAGTTTCGCCATTCTCTATATAGTCTCTTATGGCTTTTGCCTTTTCAGATAAAACTTGTATCTGGTTTGTTTGTGCCATATAATATATATTATCCGAAAGGTTTATAAATCTTTCGTACAATATAGATAGTATGGCAGAGAAAAAGATGAAATACGAAGATTTTTTAAAGGAGCTATTAGAAAATAGAATTGGGCTAAAGGGGGAGCTAACAATTGACGGGATAGAAATAGAAGACATAGAAAAAAAGCAAAAGGTGATAAAACAACTAATAGAGTTAAGAAGCGAGGTTATGACAAAATGGAGCAATCTATTAGAAAAGTATAATCAAGAGTTTGACTTTGTAATCTATAGAGATAGAGTACTTGTAAACATATATCTACCACCACTAAGTAATAGGATAGATGATAATGAATTCATCATATATAGAAATCACAAGGCATATAGAGTAATGCATATGCTAATAATGGAAATAGATGAAAACGGTATTGTATGGGTATACTATCCCCCTATGGGCTTATAACTATTCTTTTCCTATAAATAAATATGGTACTAGACAGAGATTTCTTAATAAAGATTAGGACATCGTCAACAGAAAAATTATTAAAGATGCTATATTATGGCAATTTGACAGATGAACAAAGGGAAGCTATTATGGAAGAGCTAGAGAATAGAGGGTATTCAGAAAAGGTAATAAGAGAAAGAGAAAAATTAAAATTAGAGCCTTATTTGAGAGAGTTTTATCCAGTAGAGCAATATCCAGAATTATACCAACACATAGTCTCTGAAATTAACTATATATTTTGGAAATATCAGATTCCATGGAGATTAGGATTAAAGGAGTATCAAATCACAGGTTTTCAGAATATTTCAGATTACTTATTACTATTAGATAAAATTAGAGATGAATTAATAGCAAAGAAAATGATAACAAAAGAAATTGATGAAAAAATAACATCATTAATGCATACAATAGAGGATGCTTTAAAAAAGATAGAAAGAGATAAATACGGTTATTTCTTTAACCCTGAAGAAGAGTATTAATAAGCTCTTTCCATTTTGGCAATATTTTTTCTTTATCTAATGATCTAGCATATTCTAATGCATTCTTACCTCTCTCTTTAATCTCTTTTCCATTATTTTCTTTCCAATCAACATAAGCTTTGTATAATTTCATTGCAAAGTCTAATGGATCTATCACTGGGTAATCCTGTAATGATTCAGTCCATAATACTTCACTTTCATTATCACATTTTACTAACCATCCTTTAGTCTCTTTTCCTGTCTGTAAATCTTTCACATGTTCAATATGGGCTGAATTGCCTGGGAGTACTGCTGGTTTTGATGTTGCCATTGCTTCTACAATTGGCAGTCCAAAACCTTCTCCCCTTGATGCACTTACATATATGTCAGATATGTTATATAAGTCATTGAGATATTGGGCTGGCATTTTTTCCCCAAATATTACAATATTCTTACTTATGTCCAATTTTTCAATAATTGAGATTAAGTCAAATGAATTACCTGGTACTGGCTCTGGATTTGTCCTTAATATTAGTTTTATATCCTTGTTAGTCTTATAATTTTGTTCTACAATGTCTAAGAATAATTTAAATGCCCTTAATAACCTAGGAATATCTTTTCTCTCTGAAATGTTTTCTCCTACAAATATTAACTTAAACGAGTCTTCAGGTAATGCTTCCTCAATTGGCTTAATCAAAGCTCCTTTCTCTTTTAAGAAATTATTTAAGTCTTCTACAGCCTCTTGATAGTCTTTTGGATAATAGACTTTAGTATCTATATGATGTGGTATTAGAGTTATATCACTTTTCTTAAAGAATTTAGATAATTCATCATAGCCAAACCTTGCCATAGCAACCATATGATAAGCCTCCTCTAATGCTTTGACTATTGAACTGCCTTTCCATAATTTAGCATCTATAGGTACGTATGGAACCCATTTAACTAAGTCTTCACCTATTTGATCTTTTAACATTCTCCAATAATTTATTTTTGTCCTAATATCATACCAAATCCATACATCCCATAAAGAAAATGTTAAATCCGGCTTTACCTTTTGTATAACACTTGGCATAATGTCTCTATAGAAAGCATCCTTTCCCATTGGAATTGTCTTTATTCCCTCAACTATTATATATCCTCTTGACATTCCTACAGTTATTTGGTTTGACATACTGTAGACATCAAAGCCTTGGTCTTGCAAATAGTTTAATATATCCCTATTCATGTTCCCGTACCCTGTCTCAAAGAAATGACCTGCTGATATCCAAAGAACTCTCACCATAATTAAAAAATCTATTAACTGCCTTTTAAATATTCGGGTAGTATAAATAAGTATGGCACAAAAAATAAAGGTCTTAGGACAAATAAGATATTTGAAGATATTACAAGCACCAAGGTTCAAAAAGGCATTTACAACTAGCGATCCATTCCCATGGGACAAGACTAGAGACTACATATATGGAGCAAGACCAGGTCAATTAGAAGTATGGAATAAGTTTGCAGAAATATCCCACAAGACAAGAGGATTACCATTACATGAAAGAATGAGAATAATTGGACAAGAAATGTCAGGATTCAAAGCAACTCACAAAATGCCAGAAGTACCAAAAGCAATGCCAGAAGAAGTATTTCAAAATAGAGTAAGACAAAGAGAAGAAATATTAAGAAAGAAATTAGCTCAATTAGGTACCACTTACTAATCTAACATACAATGAAAGAAGAAATTAAGACAATAGCAACAGCATTTGGTACTACAGCAGTAGCTCAAATAACAGGACAATTAATAAATAAACCATTAAATAATCAACCATTAGCATATGCATTAGTAGGTGCATTAGCATCAGTGGGTGCAATAGCATCAAAAGATTACAAAATTAAAAACTTAATGGGATTAGCTGGTGGTGTAGCATTCTGGTTAGCTTTAGAATCCTTCCTAAAAGAGAAGGGAATGTATCCATTACAAGCTAAAGCATTACAACCACAAGTTGTATACGTACAACCACAAAAGAAACCTGAAGGAGTTGAAATATTCCAAGCTAGAGGCGTCTCAACCTACTAATCTCACATAAGGGGGAAGAGGAATCTTCCCCCTTAAGATAATCCCCATCTCTTTTTTAACTTGTTAGCCTTTTTAAATAAAGAGGTAGAATAATATTATAGATCATACTAAAAAAGAAAGGAGATCCTTAAGGGGAGAGAGGTTCTCTCCCCTTATGAAGGAGATGAGGGGTAATCCACGAAAGACTCCCTAATCATGATGGCTCTAACGTACTATAGAACATATGCCCAAGCAATTGCAAAAGTACAAGAAACAGCAGATGTAACTAGAGCAGTAGCACAAAGTGTAAACGGAGGACAAGGAGTAATTGTAGTTAGAGATTTAACAGCACAAGACTTAGGAGCACAAGCAGTAGCCATACCACCAGGAAACTTTACAGTAACAATAGCATCAGGAGTAGTACCATCTGGAAAAGCTTTTGGTATATATGGATTTGAATTAACAACACCATTTGTAAGAATAGCAAATGGAAACTTAGTAGGATTAGTATTAGATACATATGTAGGAGGATCTAGAGTAAAGAGAGTATACTTAGATGTAGTAAACGATAGTTCAGAAACAGGATTAACATATTACATAGCAGACAAATCAATAGTAATGAAACAACAAATACAATACAGCTTTGTATTATCTGGAGTAAACAATACAGGATCAACAATAACATTAATGGTAAATGTATTAGGATTTGTAGGAGAGCCAAGCGGAGTCACTATAATAGAACAATAAAGGCTAAATGAGTAGACAGAACACACACATGAAACCAGAAGATAAAAATATTAAAGTTTTTTCTGTTGATCAATATTTTGTATTAACAGACCAAAATAACAAACATTATCTATATAGAATAGAAGATGTAGACGGATTAGTATTTACAGTAAAGGATATATTACAACCAAACCAATCAGTACCATTAACATCTTCAGATGTCTTACAACCATTGATACCACCACAAGGACAAATGTATGCATTTAGAATTGGAGTATGGGGATATGTAAATGTAACATTATACCAACCAGCATCTAAATTGAAATTATCACCAAGTGGAGTAACATCAACATTCAATCAAGACATATCACCAATAGAAGATCCATCTTGGTTAACATTTGTAATTACATGGGCAAACACATCAATGCAAGTAGTTGTATCTAATGCAAATCCACTAAATATTTCACAGCCATACGCACTAAGGTTCTTGGGATATAAATATAGAATAAATCAAATAGCACAAATAATACAAGAGCCTACAGGTGAATATACAACAAACTTATTGACTAGAGAAGTTCCAGAGAGAGTAGTAGACAAAATGATAGAAGCATGGTTAGAAGGAAGCTTGCCTGAAATAACTTTAAAGAGTAGTATCTAATAAAATAATATGGTAGAAGTTTACGACCAAATACCTAGGGTATATTACACATACGGATACGGTAAAGCAATAGGTTATTCATTACCACTAACAGTTTTACCAGGACCAGCAACAGTAATAACAATACCAGAATATTCACAATTAACAATGAACCAAATAGTATTGATAAATCCAAATGCTACAAATATTACAGTACAAATATTAGACGGAGATACCGTACTATTTGCTACTTCAGTACCTGCTGGAGGACAGATTGCTATTACAAACCCATTAAACTTCTTCAACGCATTTGTAATTAGACCATCAGGTCAAGTAATAACCTACGGATACGGAACTCTATATTTACCCCCTAGTTTTTAAGCTTTTTTTAGAATAATTTTTTATGAGTAGGATATTACTTATAGGGAAAAAGGTTAGAGTAGTTTCTCTTTTAAGAGGGAAAGATATTATCACTTTTGAAGGTATTGTTGTTGACCAGGATGAACATGGTCTCTTTATTGAACAGATTTCAGAAATCGTTGTTGATAAGCAACCTACCCAGATTAAACATCTATACTATATACCTGTATATAATATTGCCTTTTTAGAAATCCTAGACTATAAATAGATATGGACTATGCTCTTATATTTCAACCGGTATATGATGAAGCAACAGAATTACAGGCTTTATACTTAAGACAGTTAGAACCATACTTAAAACAAATCTATCCAAGAAGTATCTTTGTTTATGGTAATCTAAAAGAAGCAGACTTTGAATATTACTTAGCCAAATACAACCCTAAATTTATTTACTTTGGGGGGCATGGATATAAAGATGGAATTTTAGGATCCAATGAATATATTATTAGATTTGGCTATAATGATTATCTATTAAAGGGTAAAGGAGTTTACTTATTTGAGTGTGATTCTGCAGATACTTTAGGTAAGTTCACATATGCTCGAGCAGTCTTAGGTTATGTCAAACCATACTATCTTTATACAGAACCAACATTTTATCTCGGTTTTTACCCATTACAATTAGCCTTACAGAGATACACTTTCGGAGATATTTACAAATATACTCTAGAACAATATACTATTGAGATCAAGAGACATCTCCATTCAAGTGATATTTTAGAACACAACATGAAAGCTTTCAGACTTTTTGGCGACATGTATTTTAAATTATAGAGACTTATAAATAAATATGGTCTCAAGTAAAGATATAGCTTTAGGTATTTTAGCGGGTGTTGGAGGACTTGTAGGATACTTAGCATTTGCTAGTAAACCATCAATACAAGAGATTAGAGTAGAGCCAAATCAATTAGTCTTAGTAATAAAGAATAACTCAATATTGCCAATATCCTTTTATGCAGGAGCTACATTTGTTAATGGACCTGTAGGGGGTCAAGGATGTCAACTAAACGCACAAGGAAATCCATACTATGATTTGCCAACACAGATAGTAAACTTACCACCATTAGGAACAACAACAATTACTTTCTCATATTCTAATGTACCATTCTCAGGAACTGTAAACCTAGTAATAAAGTTCTGGAGAAAATATATCAATAATACACTAAGTGAGTGTTTCTATGGAGTTAGTTATCCCGTACTCATATAGATTTTTTCTCTATAATTTAACCTTGGCGTATATGCTAATCAATGTAGGATATTATATAGAAGGCTTTAGTCTATTAAAGAATATGATATTATAAATAGATATGGACAAGAAAAAATTACTAATTTATGGTCTAACCATAGGAGGTATTGGTCTAGCAGGATATTATATTTATCAGTATCTTACAAGAAAACCACCACAGATAATAAATATTTACACAGGACAAACAATTTCAAATCCATCAACTCTCCCAGGATTTACAGGTAATGGAATCCCAGGAACTATTTATATTTCTACATCAATTCCACCATATTCTACTATTAATTTCACATATAATTTAGCAAATATGCCATTTTCAGTAGATGTCTATGCTGGATGGTTGGGATCTCAACCTGTAAATGTTGAAATTACGGGTACTCTATGGTTATTAGATTATCAAGCCAAAGTATTTAACTATATTGTTGTAAGTCAAAAGACATTAAATGTACCAATAGCAATAGGACCACTAAAAGCAACAATAAACCCCTATACAAGAGTAAAAATACCTATATCTGGAAATCTTTTAGATGTTTCTACAATACAAGATGAACTTCAACAATTATTCCTTACACTTTTAGATAAAATAGTTTTTACTTATTTCTACTTCAATGCATTACTAGAGTTAAATATATCTGTGAATGGAATATACGCAGGCACATATAAGGAAAACTTCACCTTCGTTGAATCTCCTATCTAATGATGAACAAAATATATTTAGTTCAACAATATAACGGACCTGTAAAATGGATAAAAGTTCCACTAAAGATTACTTGTGAGTGTATCATAAATGAGATAATACAAGGATTACAAAAACAATATGGACCTGCATTTGTAGGTTTGTATTGGGGAGATGATTATATAATAATTTACTTAAAGCCAATGCCAAACCTACAGTGGCAAATACCTTTGATTATGTTATTAGCAGGGATTATTGGTGGAATAGCAGTAGATAGATATCTGTCTTCAAATACACAACAGGGATATTCATCATATTTCAATCCATATAGTCCTCCAGGAACTGGATTATCATTCACTCAACTATTAGAGATAGGAGCATTAGTAATTGTATTCGGTATAGGCGCATATATTGTAGTCAATGCATATGCCTCTCTAAAAAGAGCAGAGAAGATGTCTCCAGAAGAAGTAATACCATTAAGACATATTAGAGAAAATGTAGTAGAACCTGTAGGAAGAGGCGTCAAATATGTAGTAGAAAAGGTTAGTTAGAATGTTTGATGAATTTTTGAGGATTCTAGGGATACAAGATACTCTAATAATATATTTTAACTACGCAGATCAGCCAGCAGTTAATGTTTTAAAAAAAGCCTTAGGTATTAGAGCTAAAGTAATTAAATTAGAACCTGAGGCAAATATATTACCACCAGAAGTCAATAAGTATCCTATAGTAATAGTGATAGGACCAGAGACAAATCCAGCAATTGAGAGATTACTAACAATGAAAGCACTGCCAAAAACACAGGGAATCTTTGCATTAGGGAATATGATATTTGTAATAGGCAAAAACCCATTAGATACATTTGAATTAGCCTCTCAATTCATAAGACATGATCACTATTGATCCATCACTTATATTATCTTCTGTAATTGCTGGAGTTGTTACATACATGTTTAAAAAGATCTTTTACTTAAATCACAAAGTCACTGAGGTCTCTACAAAAGTTAATGATCTCAAAAAAGATGTCGATTCTTTCAAACAAGACTTTCAATATCTGACTGAGAGGATAGACAAGATATATGAATTATTGATCCAAATGTCGAATAATATTAAAAAGAGATGAGACCTATAAATAGATATGGTAGATATATATCCAGTTAGGTATGTAGCTAATTATCCAGGTCAGCCATTAGAAGTAACAATAAGTGGAGGATCATTAAGCCAGTATACATCAGGATATCTAACTATAACAACAGTACCACCAGGAGCAACAATCTATGTAGCAACATTAACAGCAAATGCATCATTTAACTTGCTGTGGGGAGTCTTAGGAACAGCTCCAAAACAGACTATTTCTCTAATACTACAATATGGAGGATCAACAATATCTCTAATATTAGATAGCAATGTCCTGGCAGGATATCTCTATGAGCAAACATTTGTCTTCCCAGGAAATTCAACAATAGGATTTGCATTCTCAAACACAAGCACAATAACTGTTGCTTATGGAGTTATCTACTAGTGGTATACATTAATACAATAGACTACGTAATAGCTAGAGACAATGAAGATTTTTCAGAAGTAGTAGCTATTTCTCCATTTCCTGGAGTTTTTGGTAATGTAGAAGTTTATCCAATAGTATATAATGGTCCTATAAATGATCCAGTACAAACTATTACAATTCCACTAAACCTACCTCTGCAAATAGGAGATAGCACAATAACAATAAACAAATTATTGGTTACAGATATTTATGTCTCATCTTCAGACTCAACAGGTAAAGAAGTATATTTCTATAATGCTCCACAAACCCAAATCAATGAACAGGAAGCCTCTTTAATATTTTATGGACAAGGTGAATTACACGGAACATTCTTCTTTGAAGGAACAATATATATAGTAGTTCAGCCATCGGTGTATCCTACAGACATATTCATAAACATGTTTGGCTTATACTACATAGGAAATGAACTATTAATATACAAGTGAAGGAGGAAGAATCCTCCTTCACTAGACTCCTTCCTCCTCTTTCTTATATAAGAAAAGAGAGAGAATATATTTATATGGGAGAAAGAGGTAGGGCTAATATTAAAGGGGAGGATTCTTCCTCCCCATTAATCGGAAGAAAATGATTATTAAACTAACAGATAGACCGGATAATACAAAGTCATTTGCAGAAGTTAGTTATCCAATGGCTTTGGGTGAGCAATTAATATATCAATCTGCAGTAATTGGATCATATATAGATGATCCAAATGTGATAACTATTGCTTCATTCTTCCAATATTATATGCCTAAGAAATTAGGAAAACTTACAAGATATGATACTGTAAGAAGATTTAGCGTATTTACTATGGACTCTGTGCAAAAGGAAATTGGAGTCTACTTAGTGGATGGTGAACAATTACAAAATATATTTCCCACATTCTTAACACGCTTTTATATTCCATTAAATTCTATGGCACAACTTAGACAGTATGCTTTATACACATTTTATGAAGGAAGGTTTTATGATAATTTAAAAGTAGAAATGTATAATAGACCTCTAAAGACTATATTGCAATATGCCAGACCATCTATATTACTACAGAACTTCTCTGTACTGAATACCCTAAATTTAAATCAATATATTACCTCAAATCTCATGATAATTTTTACTCTAAGACCAGTAGCCCCAGTACCCAATCCAGTGATCTACAATAACCTGCCAGTCCAGATATTTTCTATGAATATAGAACTACATGAAGTATATGTGACACCAACAACAGATACTGAAGAGGCTAAATTCTTTGCTAAATTATATAAGCCATACGATGTTACTCTTCTCTAAAGAGAACAAAGATAATAAACCATTAGACCCAAACAAAATACAGGCATCAGGTACTGTAGCTTTTATTACTATTGGAATGGATGAACCAAAATTAATAGATCTACAAAAAATTATTGAAGGATCTCAAAAGCAAGAGCCTTAGGATTCTCTATCTCCATCTCCACAGACCCGTACTTGTATAATTTTCCATCTACTCTAATATAATAGGTCCATCCTTCATTTGTTATATGTATTAAAGCATCTGGATCTTCTTTAGGATCTTTGTAAATCAATATCCCTACTCCCGTACTACCTTCTACTACATGAAATATTTCATATCCCTCTCTCCTATATGCTTTAATTAATTCAATCAATAGTCCTTTTGGATTACTGACCCTCTTTCTTTCCATTTAGTATATCATAGACCTCTTGAGATATTTTTGGCTGTTGATCTTCTTTAGCTAATTTCTCCCAGGCATCATATGGTTCACCCTGCTTTAATTCCTCTACAGGTATTACTTTTGGTGGCTCATTGACATTTAATAGGTCTCTCTTCCATGATGGATCTCCTAAGACTATCTTCTTTGCCAATTCTTGATATTTAGTTATGTCATTTGTGTCTAAGACCTCTAACATATACAATATCTTAGCGATTCTCTTAGCATAGTAAGATGATCTTGTAGATCCTAAATCAATATTGCCGACTTCTACACTATTTGCATAATTTGTTAAATAATTTAGATATGCTTTCAGATATTGTGCTTTCATCTTGTAATTTATTATGTATTTATCTATGTTTATTTGTTCTTCATTAAAGTCAATGACACTTAACCTCTCTATGAATGGGTCAACCATACTTGCAGGCAATTTTAGTCTATCCCTTAACAATTGTTTTAAGAATGCTCTATAGTCTTTTGCATTTGCAGACATAAAGTAATCTAGTACAGATATAGTCTCTCCCTCTTGTCTGATCTCTAATGCATTTCCAAGGAATACAAATCCGACATCTCTTCTCTCCATATCTAATGAGAATTTCTGTGAGGATGCTTCAGTAGACCATCTTGCATTGCTCAATCCAGTTTCAATCATTGAAAAGAATTCTTCAAATCTATCTGGCTTTAGTGTCTTATCAAATGCATCAATTACTATTAATCTATTATGCCAAATAGCTCCAAATTGATTAGTTCTGTGGTCAAAGATAAGTTTAGCCCTAGTGGGAAATGATGTAAATATTTGTATACCCCAAATGGGAGAAAGTTTAAGATAGAATGAAGTTTTTCCAGTACCTGGTGTAGTAAATTGGAGAACGTGTGAATAGACATTGTAATCCATATTGTCATATATTGGGAACAATGAAATCAGTCTGGGCAAATACAATGGTAGAATCTCCCTGTCTGGTTTTATTCCTATTGATGCCAATAATATTTGCCAATTTTTTAGACCATTCTGTTGTTTGAACTCTAGTAATCCCTTTATACTCTCAATAGCATCAATTACAGGGACTATTGTATCTGCAATAAATCTAAATTTCTTATTATACTCAATGTTCATTCTTATGTAGAATAATTCATTATTCTCTAACATATCCTCAATTTCTTCAGCTTTTGCATATGTTGGCATTGGATAAACTACATCAATAGAATTCTGTAATTGAATGTATACTTTGTCTAAGTCTATGACAAAGTGTTTTATCCTTCCGATATATTCAATTGGTTTCTTCTCTAGATAACAATCTCTAGCCTTTGCTAAAAACTTTTGTATTTTCTCAGGTTTAGATATTCGCAGAATCTCTAATATGTCTCTTGGTGTGTCTTTAGATATTATCTGCACTAGGTCTGCCAATAGAGGATCTTTTATATTGACTTCATTCTTAATAAAAAATTGAGAAGAGAGAAGTTTGTCTATCATTTTGATAATGCTTCTTTTATTTGTTTAACCCTTTCATCCGTATGTGTGGAGGAGGGAACCCCTCCCCACACATCTACCCCACCCTCTTTCTCTTTTTTCTCTATTAATATTAGTAGTCCATTCTCTTCTTTAATCATACCTGACTTTTTCAAATCATTGAGGGCATTTTCTATCTCTTGAATTGAGTATGATCTTTTTAGTGTATCAACTAAATAGTCTTTTTTCAATGCACCCATCTTCTGTAGTTTGCTAACTATAGTGTTCTTTAATTTCTCATTAATCTTTAAAAAAGGCTTATTGTTGCCTAATTTCTGTTCTATTCTCAATAAGATCTCCTTAATTTCAGTTAGAACCTGTATAACCTGTTCATCGCTCATTTTAATTTAACTGTATCTTTTTCTATTAAAACTTTTCCTTCCTTCTCTAGTTCTGCTAGTGCTTGTGCTATTGCATCTTCAGACTCATTTTTAAAGACTTTCTTGAGGAATGATAGCCTTACTGGACCTTTTTGACTTACCTTCCTTACAAAGAAATATATTCTATCTTTTAATGCATATTGCCTCTTCTGTGTATTTTGTGTTTGTTGTTGTGTCTGTTTCTCTTCACCCTTTTCACCCAACTTTTTGTTTATCTCTTTCAGCTGTTCTAAAACGTCTTCTAAAAGTCTCTTTATCTCTACCATTGTGTCCTCCATAAAGATGTGTTATAAAATATATTTATAAACTTTTTGGACATTAATAAGACATGGAGACAGTAGAGGAGATTATATCTATAGTTGAAGAAAACCTGGATGTAAAGTTCTCTGTTGAGAGTGTTTTAATAAAAAACCAGAAAAAGACTGTGGCAATAACAAACCAAGAGATAAAAGAAGACTTTTTAAAAAAAATAAAGCCGACAGTGAGGATGGTAGAGAACCAAATATTAACAAATCCAAGAGTAAGTGCAACTGAAAAAGAACTCTACATAATTATAGGCATAATTTATCTGTATAGTCTTATTTTGGAATTAGACTCAAAACTATACTCTGAATATCTAAGTCTATTTGAATATTTTATAGAAGACCCATCCGACAGAAAACTCTATGCCTTAATCTATATGATATATATTCTATACAAACAATTAAGCAATTACATAAGTGATACAGACTATCCAGAGATATATTATTTAAAAGACTTTCCAAAAGTGAAAATAAGAGTAATAGAAGAACTAATAGATGAATTATCAAACGAAAGATGGAATAAAAATAGTCTATTAAGAATAGTAAAAGATATATTAAAGCAAGAAATATTGGCATAGACTTATAAAGATTTAAAGAAATAAGATATTATCTGGAAGGTATGGGGGGAAGAGGTGATAGAGGTAGAGAAGATCTTGAGGGGGAGGAAAATTACTCCCCCTCGTGTATATGTATGTGGTTCTTGTGTGATGTGTTTGATGGTTTTGTTCGTTTAGTGTTCAGGTTGTGTAGACTTTTGCATCTGTATAAATTGGCAGACCGCATTAATGACTGGTCTTTTGTGATTTACAGTAAATACTGTGTACCTTACGTTAGTGAAGAGGAGCAGAGAGAAATTGATGAGATTTTAAAGGGCAGAGACTTTGAATATGGAGAACCCATACCTTTAGAAGAATTCCTCAAAAAATTAGAGGAAGACAAAAGATTACAATAATTGCTTTTTCTTTAATAGATTTGCTAAATATTCTATAGACACACCTAGTATCTCTGATAAAGTCTCTATAGATATCTTCTCTTTTCTGTATAATTCTATTGCCAAATCTGTTTTGTTTTTCTCTATTATCTGCATTAACTTTACGTCTTTGAAGTATTCTGGGTATCTGTAGTATAGGAAGACTAAGACCTCTTCTGGAGACAATCCCTGGAAGAAGTCTACCACATCTCTTACTATGTCTATATAGTCTTCATCTAATTCTCCCAATAGTAATCCTACTAAATAGTCTCCCCAGTCTGTTAATACCATTCCACCATCTTTTATTGTTATTGTATCATCTAATAAATTCTCTAGGGCAGATCTGACTTTATAGCTATAGAATCCACACGCCGTTGGTTTAAAATCTATCTTTCTTAATCTTCCACTCTGTTTGGCTATTAGGAATATCATATTATTTAGTGTGAAATCATATGGTGATATCTTGTCTTCTGAGAAGAATACAATTAGTAATATAGTATCTTCTAATAGGCTCATCTTAGTCTTTTGATTGACTCATCAACAAAGGCTTCGTCCTTCATCAATACTCCATATAATAATATCTTATATGTGAAATCATCGGATGTATACTCTCTGAGTAGCCTAACTAAATTGTCAAATATCTTTGGCTTGTCTTCTTCTTTTAGATTTGTGAAATCTACAGGTGTGTAATCAAATCCATACTTTATGTTATATGCCCTAAGTATTTTGTCTAATAGTTTTATGTATGTTGTGTAATCTCTCTTCTGTTGTCCTGTGTTTTGCATTACTGTGTTCATCAACTTGTCAAAAGCTTGTTTGTAGGTGTTTCTGTCCTCAACAATTTTATTGACCAATTCTCTTAATTCCTTGACTAGGTTCTCCAACTCATCACTCACCTTTTTGCTCATTATATATTTTTGTAATTAAGTCTTTAATCTTTTCCTCAAGTAGTCTCTTCTTCTCTTCAGATAAGACTTTCTCTCTTTCTTCATATAACTCATTGTAGAAGTATTGATATAGTTCTTTAGCAACAGCAGATCTGACTTCCCATGGTAATCTACCCACATAAGACCATATGATCCTTCTTATCTCCATAGCTAACTGTCTTTTTGGTGTTGGTGTTTTCTTTGGGTTTACTAACATTATTGTATATCCTCTCTTAGTTTTTCTTAGTGTAGCTAAACCTAGGGCAATTGCTAGAGTAATTATGACCTCATCTTCATCTTTAAGATTTACTCCTAAGTTTCTCAATTCCTCTTTTATTTCTTCTGGCAACTCATCTACAAAACTCATCTATTTAATATTTTGTTTAGTAGGGTTAATAAATCTTGTAGTTGTTTGGTGTCTTTATACTTGGCGTTTTGATCTAACCATAAGTGAATCACGTGAGCCTTGAATAAGTCTTTGTCTGGAGTAGGATCTATTAAATAAGTCAAAACTAAAAATTCTTCAGAGTGTCCCCAGACTTTTCTATGTTCATTAATTGGTACAGGTACGGGAGGAACATCAATAAACTTCTCAATATTTGTATTTTTTCCCAACAATATTTTTTCAATAAGTTTATGGGTCTTCCAGTCAGGCATAAATTTTTATAGTCTAACAACTAATAAAAATTTATGCATAGATATAAGATAGGCTACAGGTATGAATACAAGGTTGTAAAATATTTGAGAAAGTTAGGCTATGACGCTTGGAGGACTCCTGGTTCACATTCTCCTATAGATGTCATTGCTATACACCCAGTAGCTAAAAGGATTCTATTAATCCAGATTAAATCAACTTCAAGAAATAATTTTTCTTTAAATTCTTTGCCTAGGGAAGAGAAAGCCAGACTTCTAGAGATGGCACAAAGATATAAAGATTACCCAGAAGTTAGTGTAGAGTTATGGATATTTCTAAGAAAACAAAGACACAGAAAAGTTATTGATATCAAAAAAGAGTTATTGTCTAACATGTGAAGGGGAACGGATTCCCCCTCACAAGGCTTACCCCTTTCTTTTATATATTAAAAAAGAAGGGGAGTCATCTTAAAAGGGGATTCTTCCCCTCTTATGTAGTAATATATTCTATAGTTATTTTAGGTGTTCCCTCAGCCTTTTCCCAATCCTTTCTTCTTACGAACCTTTTGAAGTCTTCTTTATTCTCCAAAACATACTCTATCATCCTTGTTAAAATTCTACCATTGTAGCTACCCATTTCTTCCACAAATTGCCTAAATTCCTCCCACAGTTCTGAATCAATATTAAAGACTATAGATTTTCGTATCTTAGCCATATCTATTATATTGTCCGTAAGGCTTATAAATTATATCTATGTATCTCATCAAATTAATATTTCCTGTTGTGATCTGTAGGTCTGGGCTATAGATTAGACCTCTCAAAGGAACTGGGAAACCATTTTGTCTCAAGACTCTCAAAACTGTTTGATAGTCTGCTGATACATCTTTATGGTTGTATCTATAGAGTAGAATATACAGGATTGAATAGACATGAAGAGTAATTTCTTCTTGATTACAGATTTTACGATATTCACAAGAGCCAACAAAAACATCTAATCCAGAGTAAAGATTATATAAGATAGGGTCTTGTTTTTCAGGTAATTTTAATAATAAAGTCTTAGCAATTGGCAAGATTTCATTAAAGCCTTTTATCTCTCCATAAGAATTACAGTCCTTTTTGTTAAAGATCTTACAAGCTAAGACATGCATTAACTCATGATTTAAAATAGCATCTATGTAGACTGGATTCTCTAAAACTTTGTAATACAAATCTACTATTGCATAGTCTCTATTCAAAAATCTAGTGAAACCAAGAGTACTTGAACGATCTACAACTCTAATCTCTACTCTCATATTATCTTTATTAAGATTAGAGATTTATAAATAGATATGGATAAAAGGACTTTAGCAATTCTTACAGGATTTGGTCTAGGTGGATTAGGTTTAGGATGGTATCTGTTATCAAAAAGACAACAAAAACCATCAATTATACAACAACAATTAGGATTAAAATTCTCTAATCCTGTATTTAATAATAGACAATTAACAATAACAGTGCAAAACACTGGAAATGTAGAATATACATACTATATCGGATGTACTGTTGTAGCTAATGAAATTGCAGGTGAAGGTTGTAATCTAAATGCCCATGGTAATCCTTATGTTGATATTCAACCTCAATCTATAACTTTACAACCTGGACAATCTCAACAAATTACTTTTGATCTAACTCAAGCCTTACAACAATTATCACAATATCAAAATCTATATGTAATCATAAAGGGATATTTAGATTATGCTATGGCTACGTGTATAACAGGTACATCTATACAAATAACAAACCCATATTATGTACCACCAAAGCCAGGGTTATCCATAGACAATATGATATACAGTAGTGGCACAGTGACAGTAGCAGTAACAAACACAGGAACAGGAACCTTTACATATTATATAGGATTGTCTTTGGTAGCAAACTCAATTGGAGGTAGTGGTTGTTCATTAAATGCCTCAGGAAACCCATACATAGATCTTACACCACAGTCAATAACTTTAGCTCCAGGTCAACAGGGAAAAGTAACATTCAACGTATCTTCTGCACTACAGCAATTATCACAGTATCAAACAGTATATGCAGTAGCAAAAGGATATCTAGATCCTAATCTACAGAATTGTTTGTCTGGTCTATACTTAATAATACAGAACCCATACTTCGTACCAAAGCCAGGATTAGCAATTACAAATATATCTACCTCTGGAGGAAGCGTATATGTTACAGTACAAAATACAGGTAATGCACAATTCACATATTATGTAGGATTATCAGTAGTAGCTAACGGAGTCTGTGGTACAGGATGTGATTTGAATGCATGTGGTAATCCATATGTAGATCTACCATGGCAAAGTATTACATTAGACCCAGGACAATCAGCAACAGTAATCTTTGACATAACATCAGCAATGCAACAGCTAAATCAATACCAAAATCTGTATGTAATAGTCAAGGGTTACACTAGCTAAAATTCAATGGGCTGTCTAACCGGTGCAAGTACGTATTTGAAGAATCCATACTATAAGCCACCAAGTCCAACAGTATCTGCAATAATCAACAATGCATATAAGGTAGGATCTGCAGTAATAGTATCAGTAACAAACACAGGTAGTACATCATGGACTTTCTATGTAGGAGCAACTGCAGTAAAAAATTCTTATTGTGGATCTGGATGTGATCTTAACGCCTGTGGTAATCCATACGTAGACTTGCCTCTACAGTCAATAACATTAAACCCAGGACAGACAGGAACTGTAACATTTAATGTAGGACCAGCATTCCAGTCTCTAGGTGTTACTGTTGGTTGGGTAATTGTAAAAGTCTGGCAATATTCCTACTCTAACTGTCTAGCAGGTACAACAGTCTGGGTAAACCTGTACTAGCTTATGTGGAGGGAGGAATCCCTCCCCATGAGGTTACCTCTCCCTCTTTTTTAATATAAAAAAATTATAGAGAAACCTCTATTTTACTTTTTAGTTCCTGTTCAGCACTCCATACTTCCAACTCTTTTGTATATGCTCTCTTAGGTTCTTTAGTCTTATCATCTACAACAACTGCGACCCTGCCTGTTATTAACTTACCTACTCCAATAACTTCTTCAATCTTAAACCCTAATTTTTGTATTAATCTTGTGAATTCTGACTTGTGTTTTTCTATTACTTCTTTGTCTTGTCCCAACATTGCTCCGTACATGTATGTCATAAAGCTCCTACCCGTAGGATTTACAGGTCTCAAGATATCTATATCTATTTCCATAATAATATAATGTCCGACAGACTTTTGAACCTTTCCTCCAATAAAATATTATGAAGGTCATGGGTGATAAGATCAGGGTTGAGGAGAGGATTATCTTCACAGAGACTCACCTAAGATTACTCAAGAGTAGATATGCAAAACTGAGTATACCAATAAATGAAGCCATAAGATTTGTACTGAATAATCTAGATGACTTCGCAGAATATTTTCATAAAAATGCTCTAAAGTATTTGACTAGAGAAGACATAGTAGAGAAAAGGGAAAAAGTATGGTTTGAGAAAGAACTATTTGACAAGCTAGGAGAAATAGTGAAAAAACTGAGAATGAAAAGTCCTTTAGCATCTAAGAAGGCAGTGTTATCACTAGCAATAGTATATTATTTAGAGAGACAAGAGACTATAGAAGTAGAACAAAAACCAAAGAAATCACCTCAAATAGTCATATAAAAAAAGAGGGGGTAACATCCTAGATTAGGGGGATTCTTCCCCCTACCTAGTCCTCAGGAGCTTCAAATTCAAAGTGTATATATGCGGAGACTGTTGATCCAGAGGCTACACTCCAACTTACATAAACACCATTCATAAAGATATTATAGTAAGCAATTATAGTTTGTTGAGTGACTCTCCATGATCCAACAGTATATACTAAAACTGTTTGATTTCCTGTATATATTAAATGGAAAGTTGTTGGAGATGAAATTGTAACAGCAAAACCTGTTAAGCCTAGAGGACTACCTACTACAAAGGTAATAGTTCCTATCATTAATGGAATAAAGACCATTAACCTTGCATATGGTGGATAAAAAGGTAAAACAACTGATGCACTACTAGAGCTAGTAATTGGAGATCCTGTAGTTGCATACCCTGTAAATGGATCTGTTCCTCCTGAAGTATATAAGACAATATCTTTCAACATTTTATTCATCATAAAGTTCTATAAATATTGGACCAAATCCACCCTGACCATATTTTCCTCCCTGTATTACCCACAATATTTCACCATCTAGTTTTATTTTCTGTGATCTTGGATATCCTTCTCCATATGGTACCTTTATACTATCGTCTGCTAAATAAATTAAACATCCATAACCACCACTAGATAGATTTGTTAATAGTGTTGGGGACCATAAGAAAAAGTTATTGGAAAATGGACTATTACCATACATTTGTTGTAAATCCGGTGCAGATCTTGTACGCATTCTTGAATATATCCTAACAGGTACAAAACTTCCAGCATTTATACTAGCAAATATCCTAGCATATTTTTTACCAAAAGTATATGTAACAACTCCACTAAAGGCAGAATCATAGGTTCCAGTTGGATTAGCAGTAACAACATAGTATGATCCACCTACTCCAGTTTGTCCCATTATTAAAGATGGAGCTGTAACTAAAACTCTGTCTTTTATAGATAAAATTTCTTCATTTATATATATTGAAACACCTTCAAAGAAAACATCCTTATATATAGCACTAGATACAATCTTTAATTCTCCATCTGGTAGTATTGTTATATATGGAGTACCAATTCCAATAGATGGAAAAAGATTTGGATCTATACTTTCTTTAGTCCATGCAAAAGCAAGTCCTCCATAGCCTTCAACTTGACTAAATATTGGCGAGACTAATAAAAGCTTTAACTTATTACTATGGCTATCTTGGATAATTGTTCTAGAAGCAGAAGATATAGGTATTAGATATACGCCCTGTAGACCAAAATTAACTCCTGGCATGATGGGACCAAACCTATATACACTTATATCAGAACCAAATGTTGATAACCTTCCAATTAATCCGACTAATGGTATACTATAACAAGAGGAACAATCTGCAGGATTTAATCCAGGATTAGGACTACCGAAATTTGAAGATATTGGAACATAGAAAGTTTGTGGGCTTGCAGGATTTTTATGAATATCTGCGAAGACTATTCCAAATAAAGTCAAGTCTCCAGGCGCTCCATAGTTACCCATATAACCTAAAGCATTACTTATATATATTGCTGGCAAATATCCATTTTTAACAGTATATCCTTGATAATTACCTAATTCATAGAAGTCATATGAAATAGTAAATAAAGGCGTTGCTTGGAATTGACTTGTATTTGACCATGCCCAATCTACAGCATTCGCAATCACATTTTCTACTTTGGAGTCAAATAACAATCCTCCCAAGAAATATGGTTTATCATTTGGAGGCGGAGTTGATGTAGTTGTTGGCGTTAATCCATTAACTGCATATTGGTTAATAGATTGTTTATTAGTTAACAAAGATCTTGGGAATTTGTAAACATATTGTGTCTTAGTTGCAGGATTCCACTTTGGGAACATTACAGAGAAATACATTAAGATAGTATCATCTATTGGATCATAGACAAAATGACATTGTTGTAATGTTATAGTACCTGTAACATTAATTGTAATTGTTGATGGCATACCACTCCAAATAATACCTCCATATCCATTAATATAAGATATTGAAGATATACCAATTGGATTTGAAACTCCAGGAGAGGAGACTCCAATACCTGCGTTTGTCATTACATTATTAAACCAATTAATTATATCTCTAGAGATCTGATCCCAAGAAATCAATAAGACTGGAGGATCTAACCACTCTGAAGCTTGAGCGTCAGGTCTGTATTTATCTAAATGTGCTTTAGCATAAAATATACTATATTGTGGATTATTTGGATTTGTACCTGAAGGAGTACCAAACCAAACTAAGTAAACCTCTCTATTTGATGCAGATGTTGAATTGATTCCACCTGGATAGTGTCCTGGCTCAAAGAAGAAGACATTATCAATTCCACCTATACCAGCATCTGGAGTTGTACTAACTGGATTAATTAAAGACTTTAAATAAGACTGATCTCTAACAGGAGATAATAATATAGTAACATCAGGAGTCTCTTCATATTCACTTACTAACTCTGGCTTTATACTGACCATATTTATTTATATACT
>ERZ1669248.382-NODE-382-length-22312-cov-20.156670_pt1 | contig 22312 bp, 29 predicted proteins | sample MGYA00579296_ERZ1669248 | MGnify/ENA primary metagenome ERZ1669248 (study PRJEB41166, sample SAMN08046057) | hot springs metagenome | biome: hot spring; feature: neutral hot spring; material: thermophilic sediment; isolation source: thermophilic sediment from...
CTATTTTATCATCCCCCAGGAGATCCGCCCAATCAGACCTCATTATCTCCATAAACGATCCTCTATCATCAAAATTTCTCTTGAGAGGTTTTACTATGATTCCAGGAAGCATACAATCCCTGCTGATGCGACCTAGTTTAACTTAAGCTTTTCCATTGGATAAGCCTCTTCCTTCCAGCTCATGGGCATCATATTTCCTCAGCCTCCTCCTGAGATCCTCCTCCATCGATCTGATCCTCTCCTCCCTATAGCTAGTCATCTTCAGATATTCCTCAGGGCTGAGCATGAAGTTCCTGGCACTTGCCATGAAGCTGTTGATGAGATCAGCTTGCTGCTTACTCCAAACCTCATTTGGCGCGCTTTTCACCCACTCTGCATAATAGCGGATGAAATCAAGCCTTTCTTTCATCCTATCTGATCCCATACTGATCACCCCTAACACCCAGAGCCCTCATGAAGCCCGCCATGATGCCAGGATCAATTTTATCCTTGAATATCTCCCACAGGTACAAAGCATCCTCAACATCCTTCTCACTTCCAAGATAAAGCTTGTAGGGTATCTGGAGCTCAATGGGCGAGATAAAAACATGTCTGCCTCCAAAAACGACTTTAACCCTGTTTTCTATCGCATATAAGTCTAGGTGATTCCTGACAAACTTCAGCTTGATGTTCGGTATCACAGTCCCCTCTCTTGCAGCTCTTATCCTCAGGCCATCCTTTAGCATCCTGTAGAGCTTATCCTCACCGCCTGGGTTCAGAAAATAGTATCCATTATCACAAAGCTTCCTGTAGAGAGAGGAGAACTCCTCTGCCTTCATGTCCCTTACTATCGTGTCGATGTCCTCAGTCCCCCTGCTCCTCCCGAGGAGAATTGCGACATATCCGCCAACTATTACATAATCCGTTAACTTCTCAAGAATGTCTGTGAATTCCAGAACGAACTCATCAAGCTGGCTGACAACCTTGCCCTTTATCTCCATTTTTCCTCTCTCATACCTCAGCTCCACAGATTCACCAGAAGCTTTATTAGCTAAAAATCTTTTGATCCCTCTGATTCTAGCTCCTCAATCTCCCCTCTCAGCAACCTCAATGCATCATCCAGCTCCATTGGCTTAGCTTTTAGCGCTTTCATCGCCTTGGATACATCAAGCGAGGTATCCCTCGGCCTTCTTGCTATCCACTTCATCTCCTCCATTTTCACATCTTTTATCAGGGATTCATCTAGATTGAAAACTCTCGCCAGCCTTAGGGCAAAGTCAAATCTTGAGGCTCTAGTTGCACCTGCTGCATGAATTATCCCCCTTATTCCTCTTTCAGCAGCATCCAAGGCCATCTGGGCCAAGTTAGTGTCCAGAGTTGGGGATAGATATTGATCTGTGATAACACGAACTTCCTTCCCATTCCTCAGGTTATCCAGAAGCCAGAGCGCAAAGTTTACCTTTCCAGCAGCCTGGCCAGCTCCATATATCATGCTCGGCCTCATTACCAAGTGGTTTCTGCACTTCAATGCATGCTTTTCCCCTAACATTTTTGTATATCCGTAGAAGTTAACGGGATTTGGCTCATCCTCCTCCTTGTACATCCCCTTCCTGCCATCGAAAACATAGTCCGTTGATATGTATATGAGGTGCGCTCCTGTCCTATCAGCAGCTTCAGCCAGCATCCTTGTCCCCTCTGCATTAACTGCCAAGGCCAGATCCCTTTCCTTCTCGCACAGATCCACATCTGTCAGAGCAGCGCAATGAATTATCACATCAGGCCTCACTTTCTCCACTGTTTTGAGGACCTCATCTCCTTTCATCATGTCAATCTTCAGCTTTTGGCCTGCAGGAGGATCGTGATTTCTATATCCAGAGTACACTTCATGGCCCCTCTTCACTGCAAGCCTGACTATTTTAGAACCTAAAAGTCCTCCTGCTCCAGTTACCAACATCCTCACTAGAGGATCACCTCTGAATAATCTCCTACGTGAAGCCTCAGTGCTTTTCTGTTTCCCTCTTCTCTTATTACTTTCGCATTTCTCCCTATCAGGCTCTCCTCAATCCTCTCAACATCTCTTATCACGGCATTGCTGAGGACTATGCTGTACTCAACTGAGCTGTTCAGCACCTGAGAGCCATCCCCTATGCTCGTGTAAGGCCCTATATATGAGGACTCTATCACACAGTTCCTCCCTATGACACATGGCCCTCTAACTGTGCTGTTCATTATTCTAGTTCCCTCCCCTATCTCCACCCTTCCTTCCACTCTTGAGTTCACTATCTCTCCTTTCACATTTCTTTCAGCTCTTTCATCAAGAATAAGTGCATTTACAGCCAGAATATCATCCTTTTTGCCTGTGTCCACCCACCATCCATCAACTATCTCATATCCCACGTTTTTCTCCCACTCTATCAGCTTCTGTATCGCATCTGTTATCTCATACTCACCTCTCCAGCTCGGTTTTAGCTGTTTTATCGCATCAAACACGATGGGAGTGAAGAAATAGACTCCAACAAGAGCATACTTGCTTGGGGGGACCTCAGGTTTCTCCACAACACCTACAATTTTTCCTCCATCAAGCTTTGCAACTCCAAACCTCCTTGGATCCTCAACTTCCTTCAGAAGGACCATTGCATCATAACCTTCGGAGAGGAACTTCTTAGCATACCTCTTTATCCCCCGCTGAAGCATGTTGTCTCCCAAGTAGACAACGAACTTCTCATCCCCCACGAATTCCCTGCAGAGACCCACTGCATGAGCTATTCCCAAGGGCCTTCCCTGCTCCACATACGTTATTCTGACTCCAAATTTGCTTCCATCTCCATAGTGCTCCCTGACCAGCTCCGGAAATGTCTCCCCCAGAACTATGGCTATCTCAGTTACACCTGAGTCAATGAGATCCTCCAGAACATATTGGGATATCGGCTTGTTTGCGACAGGAATGAGCTGTTTAGGACCGCTGTAAGTGAGAGGCCTGAGCCTGGTTCCAGCTCCTCCGTGCAGTATTATGCCCTTCATGATGATCAAGGGCTCCTTGCTCAAGTCTTACTTAAATATTTTACACTTCATGATGAGCAATTGAGATACATGTGATTACAATAATAGAATACTTTCATATACAATCCAACTTTATATTCGGAAAATTTTGCTAACACAGCTTTATAATATTAGGTTGATGGATCGACCCTGAGCCACAGCTTTCTTGTCAGCTCCTTGTACCCAAGCTTCCTATATACCCTGACAGCTGCTTCATTCCTCTCATCAACATGCAACATTGCCCTTGCCCCTGCTCTTATCGCATCCTCCGTCACTTTTGATGTTACTGCTGATGCATACCCCCTTCCTCTGTGCTCCGGATGAGTGTAGACATCTCCCACTATCCAGACCTCAGGCAGCCTCAGATAAGCATTTGCAATTGAGACAAGCATATTGCCAACATATAAACCGTAGTATCTGAACTTCTCTATTACCTTTAAGGCCTCATCCTCGCTTATCTCAACATCCCTGCTCCTGTTCAGCTTAATGTATTCTTCTAAATCAGCTTTGCCGAGAATCCTGGCATCAGAGCTCACTGGATTGAAACTATCCGCATCAACTGCCATCGTGAGGAACCAGCCTACAATGCTGTATTTCACATCCATTGCTTTCACTATATCCGCATTTTCCTCAGGGATGTGGACAAGCGTCTGTTGTCCCAGTGATTTTATCACATTTAGCAACAAATCAGCATCTATCTCCCCGAATACGTGAATAGATGGAGTTTTTAGCCCCTTATAAACAAGTATGTAGCCCTTAAGCTCATCATCAAAATTGAATATGAAATCAGATCTCTCAAGCTCGTATATCAGGTCGTATAAGAGGTAGCAGTGCTCAAATGGGTTGTCCGCATAAAGCCTCGTCACACAGCTCCATATCCCATAGCTCAAGCCCTCTTTTGAGATGTATGGCATAAGAGTTCTGGCTTTCTGAATTTAAAAATTATTCTAGCCAGTACATTGCTTTCTCGCTTTCTCTGGCAATTTTCTCACCAGAAAACCTCCAAAGACCGGTTTTTGGCTTTAAAATTTCTATCTCCATTTTCTCCATGAGGACATCACTCAGAATAACTTAATGTTCTCCCGGAACTGTGACTGCTCTTGCCCTTATCCAGCTGGACTCTCTGTCCCCTGTCTTAACCCTGAGGACAACATCTCCCAGTATGTAGGTTGTCACCTCAGCCCCGACAACACCATATTTCTCCTCCTTTAGGCCCTCCAGCTTGAACCCCAGCTTTTTAGCGAGGGCAACTGGTATGCGAACCTCCGGCTCTTCTGCCTCATATCCGCTGTTCGCTAAGGCGGATGTCCTCAGGACAGTGTCATTCGATCTTAGCTCCACCGGCACTCTGACAACCAGAGGATCACCTCCTCAGCTTCCTAAACTTTCCAAATTTTTTCCCTGTCCTTCTTCGCGACACAAACCTCCCGAACTTCCCCATACAGCATTAATGAGGTGGATGGATAAAACTGTTTCGATAATAATCCTGAATCAACAGATGAAAATGCTGGACAACAAGCTAAATGCTTGGAACTGTTTTATCCTTAAAATCCATGATTGTTTACATGCTGGAAGAGCTACAATATCACAGGATATATTTCCTTTTGCTGCTAAAGGTAGGTATTCAGGAGTCCAATGAGAGGACAACTCTCCCCGGTTTTCTCAGCCTGAACACCCTATCCCTCTCGTCGTAGAATATCCCCTTCTCCTCAGCTTTCCGAAGTATCTCCCTGAAGACCTCCTGAACGTTTCCCCTGTCAAATGCGAAGATCGCATCCCTTATTAGGTTTAGGGTCTGCCAGCTTGGAACTTTCTTCAAGCTCTTCATGTCGTAGACAAGGACTGTGACATCCCTTCCAAAGATCTCCATCAGCCTGCTGAACTCCTGATAAAGCCTGTCCTGCTCCTCCAAGCTTAGCTCCCTGCTTGTAATTACAAAGACATCTATATCGCTTTTCTCATCAAAATCCCCCCTTGCAAGAGATCCGAAAAGGCCAGCTGCCAGCAAATCCTCCCTTTTAAGACCTAAAGCTATCTTTCTTATCTCATCTAGAACTTTCCTCATTCCAGAACCTCCCCAGAAACTCCTCTGCTTTTCCCACAGATTCATCAGCTTTTTTGAGAAGTCTTGAGGCTATTTCCTTAGTGCAGAGCTCAGATGGGCTCCTCCACACCCCATTCATAAGCCCTCCATATGTGGAGCGCCCATGCCATGGAGCTGCCTCCCTCGCACATTCAGCCATCCCAAGAAACTCTCTCCCCAGAAGTCCTCTCGTCACAAGTCTCTCCAATTGTTTTGATGGATCATGAGTCCACTCATATGCCTCAAAGCAGGATATAACAGATTTTGCAGCCTTCTCTATTGCAAGCTGTGCATAATGAACTACGGTCACCCAATCCTCCAGTTCAGAGTATCTTCTGGCCCTTTCAAGATCCTCCTTCGCCTCCTTGAGGAGCCTTAGGGATTCCTCTCTGTTGTCCATCTATCAGTTGAGGCTGGATTTATTTAAAAGCTCATCAGATTATAAGTATAAATCCCCATCTTAACTGCATTTTATCCCTTCAAACCCTCGAGAAATCCGTTTTGCCCTTTAGCTTTCTTCTAATAAGTTACTTTACATCTGATGGGAAAATGAAAAGCTTCTGTTCGAATGGCAGAAATCTACTATTACTATAGACTTTCTAAAATATTTAAGGGCTTTTCCTAGACCTCCATCTGCCGTATTCGTGCTTTTTACCTAGAGTTCTAATTACTCAGAAGACCGCTTTGGCAGAATCTACCTCATCGGAGATTTTTCAGAATTTTTCTATTGATAAAGGAAAACCCTTATATAATTCTACAGATGCCTTCCCGGGGGAACATATGGCTATTGTTATGCTTTCATCCTACATAGCTGTTGTTGTTTTCATCATAGGGGTTGCACTGAAGTGGAGAAAGTGGAGCACAATGCCCATTCATCTGAGATGGGAGCTCTATCCAGTCCCTCATGAGGCAGGCAGGCACCATTATGGTGGAAGCTACATGGAGGAGGTGGACTGGTGGAGGAAGCCAAGAAGGACCACGATGCTGGGGGAGCTGAAGGAGCTGTTCTCAGAGATGCTCTTCATAAAAAGGGTTTACAAGTATAAGCGCTCGCTCTGGTGGCTTACATATCCGTTTCACGGTGGGATATATCTGATACTTGTCTGGTTTGCGCTTTTACTAATAAGGGGGATTGTGGAGGCCTACACTGTGATAGATCCAGCTGCTCAGTACGTTCTGACATCAATTGATGGGCCTGTGAGAGCTCTCGTTCAGGTAACTGGATCTGTTGGAATAGCAGCTGCGACATTCGGATGCATAGGCCTTCTCATCAGGAGGATCATTGACTCTGACATGAGGAAGTACAGCTCAGGCCTGGACTTCTTCAACCTTCTTTTCATCTTAGCTGTGCTCTTGACTGGAATAGGGGTTTGGGCAAGTGATGTAAACTTCGAGAATGCAATGAGATATATGTCCTCTCTTCTCAGCTTCAACTCAATAAAAGCACCTGATCTTAGCCCTTTAGCCCAAGTTCATGTGGTTTTAATGGCCCTGCTCTGGATCTACATACCCTTCTCAAAGATGTCCCACTTCTTCGGGAAGTTCTTCACATATCACAGGGTGCTCTGGGAGGATGAGCCCAACATCAGGGGAGGAGATATTGAGGTGAAAATCAGGGAGATTCTGAAGCTTAAGGTTCCTTGGAGTGCTCCTCACATGATCACAGGAAAGAGCTGGGAGGAAAATGCAGTAGGAGGGTGATATCATGAGGAAAATTAGAATAGAGGATGTGGGAAGCCCTGAGGATCAGCTGGTAAAGCTCAAGGTGGAGGATCTTGCAAAGCTTCCGCCTCCATACGACAAGCCTGGAATGGAGCCTGAGCTAAAGGAGCCAAAGCCCGAGTGGAGGGAGAGATATGCAACTGATCTTGATGGATATGTTGCAATAGACATTCCATGGAAGCCTAAAACCAAGGAGGAAGAGGAAAAGCTTGTCAGCAGGTTTCTAGAGGGATTGAAGAAGCTTCTTTCGAGGGAGGGAAATTGGACATTCCTCCAGCCTCTCCTCCTCTCTCTTGAATATTGTGCAAAATGCCAGACATGTAGTGAGGCTTGTCCAATCTACGTGATGTCTGGAAGGCAGGAGATATACAGGCCTACATACAGATCTGAGGTGCTGAGAAGGATATGGAGAAAGTATCTGACCGCAGGTGGGAAAATTCTTGGAAGATTTGTCAGCGGAGATATAGAGCTTAATGCAAAGACCGTGCTTAGGCTGGCGGAGCTTGCCTATAGATGCACTTTGTGCAGAAGGTGCACGCAGACATGTCCCATTGGAGTGGACAATGGATTGATAACGCATGAGATAAGGAAGCTGTTCAGCTCAGAGCTGGGGATAGCTCCAAAAGCTCTTCATGAGCTCGGAACTGTGCAACAGCTGAAGGTGGGTTCCTCAACTGGGCTGACTCCTGATGGGTTCAGGAACATAGTTGAGTTCATGGAGGAGATGATAAAGGAAAAACTGGGGAAGAACATAAAAATACCTGTTGATGAGAAGGGAGCTGATATACTTCTGATACACAACGCAGGGGAGTTCATATCATGGCCTGAGAATCCTGCTGCATTTGCCATAATTTTTGAGGAGGCAGGCTTGAGCTGGACTTTGAGCAGCGAACAAGTTGCATATGATGCTGTTAACTATGGAGTGTGGTATGATGATGTCCAGCTTGCCAGAATTGCTGTAAGGCATACAGAAATTGCAAGAAAGCTGGATGTCAAGAAGATAGTTGTGGGAGAATGTGGTCACGCCCATAAAGCAATTACAGTGGTCGCCGATAGAGTTCTGCATGGTGATCTAAATGTGCCGAGGGAGAGCTGTCTACCGATACTCTGGGAGATCGTTAAAAACGAGAAGGTGAATTTTGATCCGGAGAAGAACAACTTTCCAGTGACTCTGCATGATCCTTGCAACATTGTGAGATTGATGGGAATTGTTGAGCCTCAGAGAAATGTGCTGAGAAAGATATGTCCTCAGTTCAGGGAGATGGAGCCTCATGGGGTCTACAATTACTGCTGCGGTGGAGGAAGTGGATTTGCCATAATGCAGTCGATGAACTTCCCTGAGTGGAGAAATGCAGTTTCAACCAGGATGAAGTTCAAGCAGATACTTGAGGCGTTCAAGGATCAGCCATCCCCTGATGTAAAGAAGTACGTCTGTGCCCCTTGTTCAAACTGCAAGGGAGCTATAAGAGACATGCTTGCATATAGGAAGGCCCCGCAGATATATGGAGTTTACTATGGAGGCCTTGTTGACCTGATGGTGAACGCAATGGTCGACCTGAAGAAGCCCTACATAGAGTGGGAGTTCCACTAATTTATTTTTCAAGTATTTCATTTAATGTAGTTTTGCTTAGAACGTAGAAGCACTTATTTTCCTCTTTGATAACATCGTGAATTATGTAACCCGAGTTGAGGTAGCTAGTGAGCTCTGATCTCACCTTAAAAAGCCACTTTCTCGCTTCTTCTATGTTCCTCTCCTTTATCTCGTTTATGTTTATGGGTATCTCCACCAATATGCCGTTTACCTTTCTGTTGTATTTGCCTGATATTCTATCCTCAACTCTCCTGCTCTTTATCCACCATTCAGCATAAAGCCTGTCGCTCTCAAGTCCTCTGTTTATTTTATCGTTAAGAGGGCCATAGTGATTGACAGAATACCTCCTGACTATGACACCAAGCTTTCCTATGTTGAACCAGGCATTCAGGCATTGAAGGGGGTCAAAAGTCCACACTATCAGATCTATTCCTTGTGTAAGTGCTCTCTCCCTCTGCAGAAGCTTTAGCTTGAATCCCACTCCTCTGTACCTCTTATCTTGGATAACTGCTGTCATGTGCGAGTAGTGAATTAGCCTACCCTCATATATCCCAGGTATCCCGAAGACAAAGCCTATCAGCCTTTCCCCCTCAAATGCACCTATTGCAATAGCTCCGAACTTCTTTGCAGAGATCAGCATGTGATGAGGAACTGCGAACTCCCTTCCCCAGACCTCGCTCTGAACATCAACGCACTTGAGGAAGTCATCCACAGTCTCCAGATCCCTGTACTCAACCACATGAGGTCGATCAACAGCAGGATAAAAGCCTGATGGAGAGAGAACTTTATAAGTGTATGCTTGATGAAAACAGGATGCAAAGAATTGTCATGCTGGTGACCGAGATAGCACTTCTCTTGATGGCATTAGCTCTCGTCCTAATTGTATTCACCTCACTGTCCGATTACGTGTCCGATCGAGTGTTCAGAACAATGTTCTCAGCTGGAGGTATGCTTCAGATATTGAACACGGAGTTTGCAGGAGGGAAGATTATAGTTGATGTGAAGAACACAGGGCCAGGTGCTCTCACAGTAAGAGGAGTGGAGGACTTCCAGGTGTATGTGGATAAGAAGCAGGCTGCTGTTGAGTCCGTAGTTGACTCCTCAGGGAGGGAGTTCCGCGGGATCTGGTCAGCTGATACAGCGATAAGGATAATAGCTGGAACAGATGAGAGCCCATATGAGAAGCATATTATTGTCCTATACGGCCCAGGGGGAACTCAGGCAATCTACTTTTACTATCCATAGCTACTGCAGATCACCTCTCACAATCCCTTCTCTTTAGCTCCTCTATGTTCTCCTTCTCGCTGGGATCTGGTCCCTCGGATAGCCATGCCTCTAATATCTCCCTTGCAACCTCATTGCTGGTCAACCTTCCGCTTATGGCAAGAACATTTGCATCGTTCCACTTTCTTGCCCCTCTTGCAGTTTGAGAGTCGAAGCATAGGGCAGCTCTAACTCCTCTCACCTTATTTGCAGCTATTGAAACACCAGTTCCAGTGTAGCATATGACAACTCCAAACAGCACTTCTCCTCTTGCCACAAGCTCTCCAACTTCAAATCCCACTCTCTGCCAGGGATATGGCCTTCTATTCTCCAGAAATCCGATTTTTATCACCTCAAATCCCCTTCTCTCAAGCTCCTCCACGATGAAATCAGCGACAGGATAGCTGTCATCCGAGCCGACAGCGACTCTCATAAGAAAATAGAGGAATTCAAGCTCAAAAATCTTCTCAGATCCTCTCAATCTCATTTATGAATCTCAAGTACCATTTTTTGAATTCTTTTTCGCTCACGACATGAATTTTCGCTGGAGAGAAGCCCATCTTCCTCATTACATCGGCCTTAAGCCTTGCTTTTTCATCATCTGTTACATCAGCAACAATTAGGACATCTATATCGCTTAAAGCTGTTGCTTTTCCGCTGAGAACAGAGCCGAAGACATACAAATCAGCATCCCTCCGGTGTCTCAATGCTAGAACCGACAACTCCTCTGGTGACAACCCCTAGATTTAGCTAAACTCTGAGAAGGGTTCTGGGCTACGTAGTCTTTAAGACTACATAGCCCTGAGGATTCATCAGCCTAGAACTCTCGAGTTCATCAAGCTTCATCAGCCTCATCCCCTGTCAGGATGAACCCAAACCATCCCATCATAAGCTCTTAAGAGCTTCAAGGATGGAGAAAGCCTCCATCTGAAGGCATAGATTTATGGCAACATTTAGCTGTCCATCCAACATCAAGAAGCTTCTTCGCTTCTTTGAGTGTGAAGTTTCTAAATCAGGACTTATCACAACCTATGTATATTTAGTATATCTGTTTTAAAACTGCTAGCAACAGCATAAGCAGAATGATTATATTACTATGTAAAGATTTTCCCCTTTTTTCTTGTCGAAAAATTTCATCAAAAAGTCTTTGAAGAAAAGTTTTTTAAATAGTAGCGATCTACCTGCAGGGATTACCATGCTCCCAATAGAAGTATGGATTCCATTTTTTGTTGTAATTTTGGGCTTACTTGTACTTTTATTTTCCATGGAACATATAGCACCAAAAAATCCCAATAAAGTTAAGAGGGAGATCTACTGGTCTGGGGAGAAACCTGAAGGTGTTCCAAGTCTGGTAAGAATAACTTACTGGAAGTTCTTGCTCTTCTTCTCAATTCTTGAGATGGTTCCAGTTCTTCTAGCTCTTACTCTCATGTCAGGAGCTGTCACAGCCATTCTCGCTCTGTATTTGATAATAGTAGCTATTGCATCTTTTATAATGATATCAGGGTGATAAAATGGGAGGAACTTTCTCTCTATCCCTTGCAAGATGGGCCAGATCCTCATCTCCTTGGCTCCTCCACTTCAATGCAGGGGCATGCAATGGCTGCGATATAGAGGTTCTCTCTGCTATATGCCCCAACTATGATCCAGAGAGAGTTGGAGTTCTGCTGAAGCCATCCCCCAGGCATGCAGATGTTCTTGTGGTCACTGGGATAGTCACCAATCAGACAAAGGATAGGCTCATAAGGATATATGAGCAGATGCCTGAGCCAAAAGCTGTTGTTGCAGTTGGAACTTGTGCTATAAGTGGGGGTGTATTTCACGATGCTTATAACAGGGCAGGATCCGTCAAGGACTTTGTTCCTGTGCTGATGGAAGTTCCAGGCTGCCCACCCAGACCTGAAAAAATTGTCGAGGCGCTGGCAATAGCTGCCTCAAAGTTAAGGGAGGTATGATCATGTGGGATCTTCAGTCCCTTTTATCTCAGATAGGAGAGGTCAGAAGAGTTGGATGGAGATGGGAGGTCAGAGTTCCACCTGAGAAAATATCAGATTCTGTGAGCAAGCTCCTGAAAGCAGCTGGTATGATGGCATCTGGGCCTCAGGATCTCCACTTTGCCACAATAGTCGGCATAGATAAGCCTGATGCAGGGGAGATAGAGCTTGTCTACCACTTCATGTTCCACAAAAACAAGGAGTATGTGCTCATCAGGACCTCGGTGAAAAGGGATAATCCCGAGGTAGCGAGCATAACCTCAGTGATACCTGGAGCTGAGATGAACGAGAATGAGGTATATGACCTTCTTGGTGTGAGGTTCATAGGCCATCCAAATTTAAGGAAGCCATTCATGACTCCTGAGAACTTTAGAAGCGATGAATTTCCATTAAGGAAGGACTGGAGGCGATAATATGAGTACATTCACAATGCTTCTCCCATTTGGCCCTCAGCATCCGATGCTTCATGAGCCAGCTCACTTCAAGTTCGAGGTGGATGGGGAAACTGTGGTAAATGTCACTCCCTACTTGAACTACGTGCACAGAGGGATAGAAAAGCTCCTAGAGAACAGAACTTACGTACAAGGTCTCTATGTTGCCGCTAGAGTTTGTGGAATATGCAATCCCAGCCACACAAACGCCTTTGTTGCTGCTATTGAGGAGGCAATGGGGATAGAGCCTCCTCCAAGGGCAAAGTATCTAAGGGTTGTGACCCAGGAGATACACAGGATACAAAGCCACTTGATACTGCTTGCAGTGGCAGCTGAGGAGATGGGGTTCAACTCGCTCTTCATGCTGATATGGCGCGACAGGGAGAGGATCCTCAGGCTGATAGAGGGTATTACTGGAGGAAGGGTGATGCAATCCTACGACAGGATAGGAGGGGTCTACAGGGATATAAATGATGTTCTAGCGGAGAGAGTGATAAAGGAGCTATCTGAAATGAGAGAGAGGATAATTCAGTACAGAAAAGTGTTCTCAGAGGACCCAATAGTTAGAAGGAGGACTGTTGATATCGGTGTGCTGAGGACAGCTGAGATGGTGAGGCTTGGAGGAGTTGGGCCTTTTGCCAGGGCATCTGCAGTTGATTATGATGTGAGAAGGGATCACAAATCAATTCATGTTGCATACGATGAGGTGCCATTCAACGTGATTACAAGGGATGAGTGCGATGTATGGGCTAGGCTGATAGCCAGGGTTGATGAGGTACTGGAGTGCATAAACATGATAGAATATGCGCTGAAGCACATGCCCTCAGGTCCAATAAGGTATAGAGCGCCGAGGGCTGCTCCAAAGGGGGCAGAAGGGATAGGGAGAGTAGAAGCACCAAGAGGAGAGCTTATACATCACACTATAAGCGATGGACAGAGGCCTTATAGGCACAGGATAAGGACACCAAGCTTTGCAAATGTATTCCCAGCAGCAAAAGCTCATATTGGCTACTCGATAGCTGATATTCCAATGATATACGTGAGCTGGGATCCCTGCTTCTCATGCTTGGCCAGAGTCACGATAGTGGATGTGAAATCAGGGACTGCCAAGATCGTCAGCGGAGATGAGCTGAGGAAAGAAGCTAGAAGGAGGTGGGAAAAATGATATTGGAAGCAATCCTCCTGATACTTGAGGTCTTCATATTTCCCGGCTTCCTATTCCTCCTGCTCATGAGCTTCTTCATAGAGTGGTACAAGAGGAAGTTGTTTGCAAGAATGCAGAACAGGGTTGGACCAAAGTACATCGGATACAAGGGGCTTTTGCAGCCTATAGCCGACTTCTTCAAGCTCCTATCAAAGGAGGTGATAGAGCTTGAGAGAGCTGATAATCACATAATTGATCTCTCCCTTCTGGTAGCATCATCTATATTCATATATGTATGCTTCTTCCTGCCTTTTGCCGGAAAACCTCTGATAAGCTTTGAAGGAGATCTAATAGCAGTTTTGCTCCTCACCTCTGCTGCTTCCTTCATGTTGTTTGCAATAGGATGGTCCATGCCGAGCCCATATGGAATGATAGGTGGAATGAGGCTTCTGGCTCAGGTAATTGGCTTCGAAATTCCATACTTTATGCTGGCCTTGGTCCCAGCTTACATGACGAGAAGTTTATCCATATTTGAGATAGGAAGAAGAATATGGCCCTCCTTGGCCTCCAATCCTGCTTATCTAATACCTTGGTCCATTTCAGTCCTTCTGTTCCTAATAACAACACAAGTAGAGCTTGAGGAAGCTCCATTTCACATACCTGATGCTGAACAGGAGCTTGTTGCAGGCTACTTCACCGAGCTATCCGGGAGGAGACTTGCTCTCCTGGATCTTGCAAAGGACACTCAACTTCTATTTTGTGCAACATTCATGGCCTCAATATTCTTTGGCGCAGGCTCTCCGTTCTGCCAGAGCCCGCTGTTATGCTTCATCACCACAATCATAGAGAGCTTGGCTATAGTGTTCTTTGTCGTTGCAATAAAGGCAAGTGCTGCGAGGCTTGCCATATCAAATGTGCTCGACATCATGTGGAAATACCTAGCCCCATCATCTGCTCTCGTTTTAGCTATTTCCCTTCTCCTGGGAGGTGTCTGATTTGTTAAAGCTGTTTGGGGAGATAATAGGAAATCTGAGGAGGAAACCTGTCACTATAGATGTCCCATTTGAGAAAGTGGAAGTTGAGGAGCTATACAGAGGGCTGGAGTTCTTGGACCTGGATAAGTGCATAGGATGCGGGGCTTGTGCGCTTGACTGTCCCGCAGCTGCCATAGAGATGGTTGAGTTCAAGGAGGTTAACAGAAAGCTACCCGTATTCATCATAGGAAGGTGCGTCTTCTGCGCCCAGTGCGAGGACACATGTCCCTATGATGCGATAAAGATGACAAAGGAGGTTCCAAGACCATTTTTCCCATTTGAGGAGGAAAGGATGAGGATAGAGCCAAAGGAGCTTAGACCTTTGGAGAAAAGACCTCAGCCGAAACCTCTTCCACCACCTCCTCCTGCTAAGAGGTGATACCATGTTGCTAGATGATGTGATATCTGTTGTCATATTCCTCTCAGCCTTCTCCACAGGTCTTTACTCTATAACAACAGAGAAGCCCGTCAGGTCAATAATGGCGGCTGGCGCTGCCTTATGGCTTGTATCCCTTGCATATTGGCATTTAGGCAGCTTCTCCCTTGCCTTAATGCAGCTCTCCATAGCTGTTGGAGCTTTAGTCATAATAGGCCTTTCAAGCGTCCAGAGCTTTGAGGAAAAAATTGTGAGAGGAGATGTAGCAGCAGTTCTTGCTGTGACCTTGGTTGTGCTATTAACGCCTTGGGTCCTCGCCCTCAGGTTTTATGAGGACATAACTACATCAATAAATGTCAATCTCAGCAGTTACTTCCCTGTTTTTGTTCTTATACATGGTCTTCTTATACTAGCAGGCTCTATAGTGGCTGTTCTACTTGTGAGGGGGTGGAGAGAATGATGTTACTTGTGTACACGCTCATGTCAGCTGTCCTTGTTGCTGTAGGGATCTTTGGTCTTGCTTCTAGAGGAAATGCAGCCAAAATATTGATCTCAATAGAGCTACTTTCCTCAGGTGCAGTTGGCCTTGTCTTCTTCCCGATGCTAGCTATATCCAGAAGTTTCGTTTTCTCACAATCGCTGATGATACTGTTCCTATCTGTGGATGGAGTTACCTTAGGCATAACAATAGCAGTTCTGTTGATGGCTGTGAAAAGGAGCGAAACAGGAGATATGAACAAGTTGAACGAACTAAGGGGGTGAAAATTTGGATTCCGTTTGGCTTATATTTTTATCTCCTGCTATAGGATCAGCTCTTTCCCTTATCCTAAGTCCAATTAAGAAGAGGAGAATTATAGAGGCAATAGCAGTTATCTCATCCCTGATATCAGTTTTTACATCAGCAGAGCTCTTCTTCTTAAGGGCTCCCTTGTTAAATAGCCCTGCTTTTATCCAGATGCTCAGTGGTCCAATAGCTCCTGTGTTGATGGTGGACAAGCTATCCGCACTGATGTCCTTCGTTGTAGCTCTTGTTAGCTTCTTGATAGTAGTGTATTCAATAGGATACATGGGCGAAGACCCTAGTTACATCAGGTACTACTCTCTAATACAGCTTTTCATAGCTGGGATGCTTGGGCTAGTTCTATCTGGGTCATTCCTCTACCTTTACTTGTTCTGGGAGGTAGTTGGTCTGTGCTCCTGCCTGTTGATAGCTCACTGGTACGAGAAGCCTGAGGCATCAAGAGCTGGGGTGAAGGCATTCATAGTCACTAGATTCGGCGATGTTATGCTGTTGACAGCGATATCCCTGATATACCTCCAGGTAGGGGATCTCAGATATGATGTAGTTTCCCTGCATCTCGGATCTCTTCCCTCATCCTTCATATCCATGACGATGCTTCTATCGCTTGGAGGAGCTTTTGGGAAGTCCGCTCAAGTGCCATTACATGTATGGCTTCCTGATGCAATGGAGGGCCCGACTTCTGTTAGTGCCCTAATACATGCAGCAACAATGGTGAAGGCAGGTGTTTATCTAGTGGCCAGGCTTGTAACTCTGTCCCTTGAGTATGGATCTGTGGATATAGTTGCTTTGTCTGGATTCTCTCAGGTTCTTCTCTGGATTGGATCTATAACAGCATTTCTGGCTGCCACAATGGCCCTTGTCACCTACGACATAAAGAGGGTTCTTGCATATTCAACGATAAGTCAGCTCGGCTACATGTTCGCAGGGCTTGGTGCTTTCTCCTCTGTCCCATTCTCTGAGGCAATTTTCAGCTCAATGCTTCATCTTACAAGTCATGCCTTTTTCAAAGCTCTTCTCTTCATGGGAGCTGGAGCTGTCATACATGCCACTGGAACGAGGGACATGAGGGAAATGGGAGGTCTGAGGAGATCCATGCCCATCACATCTACTGCATTTCTCCTCGGAGCAATAGCTTTATCAGGCATACCTCCGATGAACGGCTTCTTCAGCAAGGATGCCATAATGGAGGTTGTTATGAGCGCTTCTCCCTTTATCTATACCCTTCTACTTATAACTGCTGTTTTAACTCCATTTTACATATTCAGAGCAGTTCTTATGACGTTTTTCGGGGAGCAGAAGAGGCATGCACATGAGGCGAGCATCTCAATGACTTTGCCCATGATAATACTCGCTGCCTCCTGCTTTATAACTCCCTCCATAACCTCGTTCATGCTGGAGAACAATCCACTAGCAGGGTTCTCAGTTGATATTACGACTGCTCTATTTTCCATATCAGCTGTATTGCTATCTCTAGTTCTATTCTACCTAAGCTACTGGAGAGGCCTAAGGTTGGAGCTAGCTTTTGCTAGAAAGATCTTGGAGAAGGGCTACTATTTTGATGATCTGTACATAAGAGTGCTGATGCCCGTCTTCAGGACGGTGATGTCCGGCATATCATGGGGGGTTGATAGGGTATTAGATGCCCTGTCCTACAGGATAGCAGACCAAGCAAACAGGTTTGGAAACTTTCTGAGGGAGATTCACACTGGAATGATAAGCCATTATGTGGCTGCTTTCTCTTTGGGCCTGATAATCCTGCTTGCAATGGCGCTGGGGGTGATGTTGACATGATAGAAGTGGTATCCACAATATCCATATTCATAATATTCTCGATTGTGGTATTCTTTATGGGGAAGTTCAAGGCCGGGAAGCTATCTCTAGCCCTGGTCTCAATGATACCCTATGCTTACTCCTACATGATCCTCCCAATGCTCTGGTTTGGCATGGTAAGCTCAAAAGAAAAGCTTTTCACAGGGGATTTCCTCGGAATTAAGGGCTTTTTCGCGGTGGATCCCTTCTCACTCTTTTATTCAGGGGTAACAGCCCTAGCAGCAAACATGCTGATATTGCACATAATCTCAAGATTTGGCGATAGGGAGATAGCTCCCATAGTTTCATCAGCTCTCTTCACGACAGGTGCTGTGCTTGGCACTCTTTTCTCCCACAATATCCTGGCCATATTCATGTTCTGGGAGATGACTTTGGCTGGCGTTGTCGGCTTATCGCTCTGCCCCTGTGGTGGATATAGAAAGCAGACCCATGAGGCAATGATGAAGATGGTCGTCATGACTTCAATTTCCTCAGCATTTCTCATAGCTGGAATCGGCCTTCTTATAGCATCGATCTCTGGACCCAATTTCGATCTCCCAAGCTTAAATCTTCTCTCAGTATGGGAGAAAATACCTGAGGCAAAAAACGTGCAGCTTCTTGTGATGTCCTTCGTCCTCATAGCTGTGGCTCTTTTGACAGATGCTGGAGCAGTACCATTCTACATGTGGCTTCCTGATTATGTCTCAGGCATAGTTGCCCCTCCTGTTGCACTGATGCTTGTAACATCTGATCTAGCTGCTTACTATCTGCTAGGAAGATTCATGACGATATTCTCCCATCTATTTCAGACAGTTAAATTGACGCAGCTAGCCATAATAACCCTGATAGCCACGATCGGGATCTTCTCAATAGTCCTTGGAGAGCTCTCAGCTCTATCTCAGGGGAGAGTGAGGAGGCTTTTCGGGTACAGCATGGTCTCAGATGCCGGTTATTCTCTCCTGCTCATAATACTCTATAATGTGAATGGGGTGTTCCTCTTCGGAGACAACGCGTATATGGCAATGCCATATGCCTACTTCACTGCTGCTAGCAGCATCGCTATTGCAGTTATAATGGCAATTCTCGGAAGTTTTGAGGACATAGGGGTCTTTAGATTGCAACAGCTTCAGGGTATGCACATAAGGCTTCCCTTCTCGACAATTCTGCTTTCAATATCCCTCCTGTCCATGGCTGGAATTCCTCCCTTAGCTGGATTTGTGGCAAAATACCTCCTCATATTCTCACTTGTAGCTACAAATATGCCGATATTTCTAGTTGCTGCTTTTATAGCAAGTCTGTTCTTCGTTGTATGTGCAGCATATAGCTTCAGGCTTATAAAAATCTCCTTTTCTCCAAGGGAAGATGTAAGCAGGCTTGAGGAGAGAAAATCAGATCTAATACCTCTTGCCATACTTGTGCTGACGCTTATACTTGCAGGAATAACCCCAACTCCATTCCTATGGACATTTGGGAGGTGATATCATGTTGTTGCTCCTAGCAGTTTTCATTCCAGCAATACTATCCGTCTTATCCCTGTTAAATGGCAGAAAAGCAGCAGTACTGTCAGTAATGTCAGGGGCTGCGTCCATCATCTTTCTACTTTTATCTTGGGCTTTTGAAAGGGAGTTTTTGATCAAAGATTGGATTCCCAAGTTTCTCCCATGGGTTCAGCCGATAGAGTTCTCCCTGAGGTTGGATGGCATCTCCTTTGTTATGTGCCTTGCTACACAAGTCCTTTTCATGGCATCAGCTGTTTACTCAGTTGGCTACATAGAGAAGAAAAAGGGAGAGTACTACTTCTTCCTTATGATGCTTCTTACAGCCCTGTTGGGGGTTTTCACATCATCAAACCTGCTGGCATTCTACATCTTCTGGGAGTTCATGCTCATACCAAGCTATTTCCTGATAGCATGGTGGGGATATGGAGAAGCTGAGAAGTATGCGTTCAAGTTCTTCATATTCACTCATGTCGGCTCCCTGATGATAGTCCTTGGACTTGGGATAATATATAATACATTTGGCACTCTGTCCATGGACGCTATATATAGGGCTGCTCCAATTAATGCTCTCTGGAGGGAAATCTGGCTACTAGTCTTCTCCTTGATGACATTTGGCTTTCTTGTCAAGGCAGGAATGTTTCCTGTCCACTCATGGCTTCCTGATGCTCATTCAGAGGCTCCAGCACCATTTTCTGCTATGCTAAGTGGGATATTAGTAGCTACTGGAATATATGCTATTTACAGAATATCGTTCAGGCTCATCTTGCTTCCTATGAGCCCAGATCTAACTATCCCTGCATATGTGGCTTGGCTTGGCATAATATCATCTTACTTCGGGGCTTTTATTGCGATGAGGCACAGCGACATAAAGAGAATACCTGCTTATTCATCTATAAGCCAGCTAGGCTATTCTTTAGCTGGGATATCCCTGGGGACAGCTGCGATGCTAAATGGAAATATGAATGCTGCCTTACTCGCATATTCAGGTGCTTTTCTTCATCTTTTTGCCCACGCATGGAGCAAAGGACTTCTATTTCTCACAGCAGGGAGCGTAATGCACATCCTTGGAAAGAGAAACATAGAGGAGATGGGGATGATCTTAAAAAGAATGCCGATGACAGGAGGAAGCACCACAGTTGCTGCCATGAGCATAGCGGGAGCACCTCCTCTTCCCATCTTCTGGGGAGAGGCTATGATGATAGTAGCAGCAGCGAGCTCGGGAATACAATATGGTGGCATATTCGCGCTTTTATTCGCTGGAGCCACTCTCCTAAGTGCGGCATATTCGCTAAGATACATATACCATGTTGCATGGAATCCCGGAGCGGCATCAATGGAGAAACTAAAGGAGAATAAGTACATGGCTTCCGCTGAGATCGCTCTCTCAGCTCTTACCGTTGCCCTAGGAGCGATACCATTTATCCTCCTCCCCTTACTATACTCTTCATTGTAATTTTTATGAAAAGGTAGCATTATTAGAAATTATTGTACTTCAGAGGGCAGCGAGATTGTGAGAGGGGACTTCTCATAAATTAGAAGACCTCTTATTATCTTGGGCTCTATTTTATTTTAGGGTATATAACTATGTAATTATGCTTCTCATCTAGCCGTTGCCAGCAGTTTCAAAACAGATAGTAAATAGAAAGTGGTATTTACTGATGCTCCGGATGTGGGATGGTTGATGCCCCGAAGGGAGCATAGAACTTCAGATGGAGGGTCTTTCTCCATCCCTGAAGCTCTTAAGAGCTATGATGGGATGGAGTGGGTTCACCCTGACAGGGTCGGAGGGTGATGCCGAGCCCCCTATGAACTCGAGAGGGGGACAAGACCTGGTGAAGACCAAGAGTTATGTCTGCAAAAGACTATGTAACTCGGAACCCATTCTTCCTCTTTCTTAAGGCTTTTATTAAACACCATAATTTGAAACTAATTCTGTATAGACCAAAACATTTTTATCCTCTTGACTGAGTAGTGGCTTATGATAACCTCCTGGGAGACCATAATAATAGCGATAATAATACTAGCTCTAATAATATGGGGTCCCCAGAAGCTTCCCGAGTTTGCAAGAGCAATAGGACAAGCGAGAAGGGAATTTGAGAAGGCATCAAGGGAGGAGCCGAAAAAAGAGGAGAAAAAAGAGGATTTAGATGAGCAGATAATAAAGCTCGCAAAGGAGCTGGGAATAAGCACAGAAGGAAAGACGAAGGAACAGATACTGCAGGAGATAGCTGAGAAGGCGAAGAAGTGACCTCATGCAGGAACTAGAGTTCTGGGACCACGTAAGAGAGTTAGGCTCAAGGCTCAAGGTTGCTCTTTACTCCTTCATAGCTTTTACAATTCTTTTTCTTATCCTTCCTGCTGATTTTGATTTATTCAATCCATCTGGGTTCTACAAGCCCTTGATAGGCCTTATTCTCCAAATTGTAAAAGATCAAGTGTTGAACGGAGGCATAATAGGGGTGAAAATAGAGGGAATAAAGCTAATAGGAGTGGAGTTCTCAAACCCTCTTGAGATCTATTTTATCGCATCCCTTGTTCTGGCCTTCATCTGCAGCCTCCCCGTGACAGCTTACGAAATATATAAGTTTATAGATCCAGCGTTGTATGAGCATGAAAGAAGGGCAGTCTATCCATTTGTCATCGCTTTCTCATCGATGTTCGCTGTCGGGGCTGCATTTGGCTACTTCGTTATAGCCCCCTTTATACTCTGGGCGATGCTCCCATTCTTCTCAATGGTGGGAGCCGAGCTTCTGATATCTGTATCAGATTTCTACTCGCTCATCTTCCTCTCAGTTGTTTTCACAGGCCTCTCCTTCACGATACCTGTGATATATGTTTTGCTTGTTAAACTCGGCATATTGAGCACGGATATTGTGAAGAAGAACAGAAGATATTTATACGCTGCTCTCTTCATAATAACTGCTGTCATAACACCTGATGGCGGGCCAATAGCGGATTTTGCCCTGTTCATTCCTATAGCACTCATGATGGAGGTAGCTGTGAGGATAGCTGGGAGGTATGAGAAGGAGAGAGCTTTTGCTCCGGGAAGAAGGTGCAGGTTCTGTGGCGCTGAAATGGGTGAAGGAATCTTCTGCCCGGAGTGCGGGAGATCCCAGATTTAGCCGTGGTCAGCAGTTTAAAAACAGATAGATTTAAATAGACGTGAGTAGCAACATTTATTAGTGCTCCAGATGTGGGAAGATTAATGCCCCGAAGGGAGCACCAGTAAACCTTCAGATGGAGGGTCTTTCTCCAAGCCCAAGGCTCTTTGAAGCTTATGAGGGCTTGGAGTGGGTTCACCCTGACAGGGTCGGAGGAAGATGCCGAGCCAAGGATCAAGTTGAAATATGTGACAAAACCACAGATGAAGATTGAGGAAGCAAGGAAGATCATGAAGCAATACAGGAAGAACAAAGCACTAAGGCTGGAGTCAGACGAGGTGAATCTGAGGGATTATCTAGAAGTTGTCAAGGTGATCTATGAAGCCAATGGCTTTGATGTCAGCGGAGACTTAAAGGAGCTCTACAGGAGGTATTCTGATGGGAG